>Ga0208297_1000404_pt1 | contig 93280 bp, 84 predicted proteins | sample LMS_cellobiose_e_FD_187367 | JGI IMG/M metagenome (GOLD analysis project Ga0208297, IMG submission 187367) | Rumen-fistulated moose microbial communities from Alaska, USA - LMS_cellobiose_enrichment (SPAdes) (version 2) | ecosystem: Host-associated > Mammals > Digestive system > Stomach > Rumen... | reverse complement strand
GCCCTTACAAGGAAGCATTTATTGAAACCCTTACGAACATAAGGTTACTACCAAAGCTAGAATAGCAAAAAGGTGTACATTGACAGCTCAAAAACGATAATTATGGATATCACAGGGATTTTCTACCTTTTTTTGGGTATTGGATTCAGTAATTATCAATGCAAGTGGGCTGTAAAGGTAAATCGGTGAGTAGAATGTATTGTCTACATCACCATGAATAATTCAGGCTAACTTTTACAACTATATTCTATCCAGCTTACCATCAGATTTAAATAGAAAATATAGCAGCCATACTTATCCCTAATATCTTAACATACCAAATACCTCCAATCAATGGATATCATGGTAATTAATCTGTTATAAATAATAAGTATTAAAAATTATAGCTTCATCTGTTATAAATAATAAATACTACAAAATTATAGTTTCATCTGAATGCAATATCTTTCAATATTATTGAGAAGCTAGTAAATTTATTGTAAAAATTACAATTATAAAAAAATCCTTTGCAATAAATTTTATATCATTATAGTATGATAAATGACATCGATGTACGAAAATGAAAGGAAATAAAATTATTGAACATTGAAAATATCCCCTGCACTAAAGTTGCTTATATAAGGCAGGTAGGACCCTATGGTGATAACAATAGACAGTCTATGGACAGACTGAAAGCCTGGGCAGAAGGTATGGATTTATTAAATGAGGACTCCGTCCTGTTAGGAATTGCTTATGATAATCCGGCTATTGTTGAAAGTAATAAATGCCGGTATGATACCTGTTTGATTATATCGGAGAATTTTGTTATAAAGGATACCTGCGTACAGGAGGGCCGTATACAAGGGGGAAAATATGCCATTTTTCAGATAGCACATACGGCAGAGGCTATAGAAAAAGCTTGGAATACAATTTATTCAGCCATTAGCTCAGAAGACTGCCAGTTGGACGAAGGCAGACCAATTATGGAAAGGTACAGTTTTAAGCTGTTAAAAGACCATTATTGTGAGATTTGTGTACCTATTTATTCACTAAAAGCCTGATTTTCTTAAGGATTAAGGAACTGGAGATATTGCACTGCAATTTTTCAGTTCCTTTTCCTTCATAAAGTATTGTTTTTAATATATGTTGTAGGTGAAATCCCTTTAATCTTCTTAAATGCCTTGGAAAAGTAAAGATTGTCATTAAAGCCTACAGAGTATCCCACTGCTCCAACGGACAGGTCAGAATTCTTTAGCAGATGGCAGGCTTGTTCAATTCGATACTCCAGAATATACTCTTCCGGTGATTTATGATAATGCTTTTTAAAAACCCGGTATAGCTGGCTTCTGCTGATACCGATATAATCTGCAATTCCCTGAACCGTTAATTCTTCTGCATAGTTATATTCAATATATTCTGAAGCTTTTTGTGTGTAGAGCATTACAGTATCATGACGTTCTTTTATGGAAGCATGTTCTGCGAGAAACCCTAAAGCAAGCAATAAATGCCCTGCCATTTTAATTTTATCCGAATCCGTGTTTCCTTTTGCATTATATATCTCCAGCAGGAGCTTTTCAAAGCTCTCATCCATATTGGTATGGATCACCGGATTCTCTTCTGAAAAATCAGTTTTACCAAGTATGATTCTCGCATCATTTCCATGAAATCCAACCCAATAATACTCCCAGGGTTCTTCTTTGTCGGCGCAGTAGGATATCTCCGCATAAGGATAAATCATAAATGTACTGCCGGCTGCTATCTCATAAATCCTTTTACCGGCAGTATATACTCCCTTCCCTGAAACCACATAATGCAGCAGATAAAAATTCCGAATTCCAGGTCCCCATTTATGAAGACTTGTGCATTGCTCTCTGCCCACATTGTTCACACGTATAGAAAGCGATTCATTGCCGGTGGAAACAAATGATATTTTAGAATTATTGCTCATATCTCTCCCACTCCTTCGATTTATATTATAGATTATAACCCCCAGCGTTTTTACATGCAACATAATTACATATAATTGCAACATTGAATACTGGATTAAACCAGATATTCACAGTATGATAAGAGTACAGTAAATCGATTTACAGTAAAGCTAAAAACAATTAAAGAATTCAACTATAGCTTTGGAATATCAGATCAATTTTCTGATATCTTAACAGCGGTCAGATTGAAAAGCAAACGACTATTTTACATTTACGTATCCAGGAGTATCAAACAATAATCTGATATCATAACAGTGGTTAGTTTGGAAAAAAGGACTTTTTTTCGACTACAGATTCAGGATATCATTTCTAGAATCAACCTTCGCGCTGGCGATTAAGTTAAAAAAGGGAATGTTTTCCAACCACACATTCAGGAATATCATTTCTAAACTTTTAGATTATATATTCAATAGTCTTATATAATGATAAGAAGGAGAACCCTATGAATATTACAATTACAGGAGGCGCCGGTTTTATCGGTTCCCATACATGTGTTGAATTGCTTAACAATGGATATAACGTTAATATCATTGATAATTTCAGTAATGCCGAGGAGACTGTACCAGATAAGCTAAAGCAGATTACCGGCAAAGAGGTACAGGTATTTAAATGTGATCTTCAGAATATGGAACACTTAGATTCTATTTTTTCTCAAATAAAAACAGATGCGGTAATACATTTTGCTGCCTTTAAATCTGTACCGGAATCAGTGCAATACCCCCTAATGTATTACCGCAACAATATCGTAGGGACTTTGAATCTACTGGAGGTCATGGTAAGGCACCAGGTAGCAAAGCTGGTGTTCAGCTCTTCTGCTACTGTTTATGGTACCGGTAACTCCGTGCCTTATCACGAAGCTATGCCCACCTCAGCTACGAATCCTTATGGATGGTCCAAGGTAATGCTTGAGCAAATCCTTAAAGATTATGCAGCCGCAAATAACGGTATGAAAATAGCAATACTAAGATACTTCAACCCTGTTGGAGCTCATCCAAGCGGATTAATAGGAGAGAGGCCAAAGGGTATTCCAAATAACCTTATGCCGTATTTGTGTCAGACCGCTGCAGGAGAACTCCCCTACTTCAAAGTATATGGTACCGATTATCCCACTGCGGACGGTACAGGAATACGGGATTATATTCATATCAGTGATCTTGCCTGCGGACATAGAAAAGCTCTTGAAAAGCTTGAGGCAATAACTGGAGCAGAAATTTACAACCTTGGTTCAGGCCAAGGAACATCGGTTCTCGAACTATTAGATATCTTCGAAAAGGAGTGCGGTATGGAAATCAAACGGATGACCTTTGACAGACGTCCCGGCGATATCAGCGAAAGTTATGCTGATTCCGGTAAAGCTGAACGGGAACTTGACTGGAAAGTAAAGCACACACTAAATGAAATGTGTAAAGACAGTTGGAACTTTATGAAGAAAAACAACTAATGCAACATTACTTCATATTCCAGACTTGAGATGATCTTTCCTATAGGCCTGTTAGCAGGTTACGCATAAACCCGTGGCACACTGCTAGCACTACACACTGCCTCTCTCGGGCGAGCTCGTCAGAGTTCAAACAAAAGCATATTAAAATTCCATAAAATGCCTGAAGGCAAGATTTGTGTCTTTCGTGCATTTTATGGAATCATAAATACTATATTAATTTCTAGTCAATTAATCCAAATGTAAACGATATATATTTGATGGGTAAACCAAATCAGTACCTGATTTTTTAAAACTGCCCGCTCTCTCAAAGTGCATACCGCATTTCTCCAAGACAAGTCCGGACGAAGAATTCTCTATTGCATGTTCTGCCATAAAATCGTGTATCCCCAGCCTGTATGCAAATTTTATAATGGCCTTTGCCATCTCGGTTGCATATCCCTTACCCTGCTCTTCTTCCCATAAAAAAATACCTCTCGACACATTTTTACTTCTTACTCCATTCTAATACATAGACCTTTCAATTCTTCTATCTTTCCGGCATAAACATTCATGTCAATATATCTTTCAGAGCCTTTATACCCCTCCAATATGGCTTTATCCGTGTATTGCCAGAATGTCCATTTTCCACTTAAATCAAGCTGTGGATTATAATAAACATTCCTTATCCAAAGCGGATATTCTGTAAATTCGTCTTTTATGTAGATATTATAAGATTTAAGTGTAGCATAGATTATTGGTTTAACACCATAGTGTTCATATAATTTGTCCAGAAGTAAAGTAAGTTCCTTGACAGTTTCTCCTTTATCCGGCATATGCTTTTCTTTATTACCATAAAATTCAATGTCCACTACAGGTGGGAGCATTCCATGGATTAAAGGTACTAATGCAATATAATTTTCTGCCTGTGTTATTCCGCTGCTGTCAAAACTAAAAAAATGATAAGCTCCGAAGATTAACTTTGTTCTGCTTACTCCCTCCCAATTAGCATGAAATTGCTTATCCTTGTATTTACTGCCTTCTGTTGCCTTAATAAAAGCAAAATCAATATTTTGATCAGCCAGCTTGTCCCAATCAATTTCTCCCTGATAATTGGATACATCAACTCCCCTGACAGGGTATTTACTTTCTGAAGGGTGGTTTATAACAAGAACTCTTTTGTATATTAATATACCTAATAGCAATAGCAGGGAAATTGATAGTACTAAAAACATTGCTATAAACTTTACGTTTATATGAAGTAATATTTTTCTCATAATGTTCCTCACGAATTATTACTATCTATAATAACACTTAAAGCACAATATTCCAATATATACCTTGGTATATTTTAGAGTTTAACTATAATTCACCTATACTCTGGTTGTATTTATATATTTCATCTATCGGAGTTTCCAATAGCATTTTTGTATCTTGCAACGGATTCTTCTCCCATCAACATCTTCTCTACAGTGCTTTTATAAGGAACATTTCCATCGGCTGTTCAAACCCCGGAATATCAAGTACAAGGCAACCACAATCTTTATATCCGATTTTTCGATAAAAATGCTGAGATTCCTCATTGACCATGGTAGAAGTCATGCAGACTTTGTATCCCCGGTCTGCCATTTCACTTTCCCAGAAATCCATAGCCAGCTTGCCATACCCCTTTTTATGATGAGTAAATTCTATAAAAATAAGGTTTAAGAATGGTGTATTATCCCAAAAAAGATTGTAACGCAGGATACCAATGGGTTTACCGTCTTCTAATATAACATACCCTCTTTTCTCAGTAACTTTTTTGTAAAACTCTGTTTCAGGCAAATGCCTGTCTAACGTATACCAATATCCTTTATCTTCTTCCTCCACATAACGCATTTGAAACATAATAAGCCTCCTCCGTTTATCTCCAAGGTATGTGTTAACTGCTTTTATTCTAGCATAAATAATAAAGAAAAGATTGCCATAAATAATTTAAAACAAAGTTGGCACACCCCTATAGTTCTGATAAGCTAATGTTTACAAATTGATTAATAATTATCAAATAAATAGATTATGTCATTTTTTCATTGCAATATTGAGTTAATTGTAGTAAAATTAGATAAAGATTTTATCAAATTCAATTTTATAATCTTTAAAATTCTATAGATAAGGAGAATAAAAATTATGAAAAATAATAGGAAACTTGATAAAGTAAAAGGTACAATTAAAGAAGGTACAGGAAAAATTATTGGTTCAGAACAACTTGAATTAGAAGGAAAACTTCAAAAAAAGCGTGGTGAGTTATCGGAAGCAGCTTCAGAATTAGGAGAATCCCTCAAAGAAAAAGCCTCGGAAAAAGTAAACGAACTTATTGATAAGCTTGATAAAAAAGAAAAGTAAAATTAATTTTTACGTACGTAACTTTGTACAGAAAGGATAAAATTATGGGAATATTAAGTTGGATTATAATAGGTGGTATAGCCGGTTGGTTAGCCAGTATCTTTACAGGAAATGATAAAAAAATGGGCCTGGGAAGTAATATCTTAGTTGGTATACTGGGCGGCTTTATTGGCGGCTTTTTAATTAATATAATTGGTGGTAACGGTGTAACAGGCTTTAATTTATGGAGCTTACTCGTGTCCTTCATCGGATCAGTCGTTTTACTGATTATTATTAATGCAGTTTCAAGAAAGTAGATATGCTAACCCTGCCTGTTTAAATAAAAAACCTGAATCTATTATTACCTTAAGAAAATGATAATAGAACACTCGATATGGGATTCGATTATACATACATAAATCCATGAAATTCTGTCAAGGCAGTCATAAATCGTTAATACCTTTCAGGATTTCATGGATTGATTCTGTTTCACAATTCTGACCTGGCAACTTTACAAGTCTAATACTTAATCTGAATTGTTAGCAAACTATACCATCAAATTATTACCCCAATTCATAAAACCATGAAACAGCGTATTACCTGCTATATTATTATATTTTCGATGTATCATATTAAATACTACATGATAGATAAATGTAAATATCAAAAGAGTAATATTTCCAGAAATAAATTCCAGGACATTTTTATTATTTACAGCCATCTGAAAGGGTATATGCATAATGCTGAACATAAATGCTACAACAATAATAGCTAACCCATCTCTTTTAATCAATCCGTACATACGAGTCTGCAGATACCCCCTAAAGGCAAGCTCCTCCATAAAAGCTATTATTACAAAATAATATAAGATATTATAAAGTATTTTGGAGATTTGAGCAAAATGATAACCTCCTGCAATACCAGGTATAAGATTATTGAAAAGAATGAAGAAAAAACCAAGGACCAATCCTAACAGTAAAGATTGCTTCAACTTTTTATACGATAGACCCAAGCTATTGATTTTCTGCCTTCTTACGAAAACCAGTCCGATGCATATGGCAACCAATAGGATATTACATATGATACCCAAATATATTCCCTGCTCCACATAAACTCTTCCCATAATGTAATAGCTAAACATAAGAATAAAATAATAAATTACTGCAATAATGCCATCTGTTTTTGTATATTCAGATGTGCTTTCTTTATAGTTTGAATCTACCGCAAAAAATTGCTTTATACGAATAAGCATACGTCACTCCTTATTATCACTGTTAAATTCATTTACCGAAATATGTATATATTTTTAGCAGCCCTTTCCATACATCGGGATATTCCTTAAGAATAGCAGACTTAATTTCGTCAGCTGATACGTGATTCTTAAGCAGAAATTCTATAGTTCCTTTTGCTGACGTTTTACCAATTGCTATATGCCCGGCAGCTGCGTCCCCCAATGCAATTCGCTGAGCTATGGCATTTGCACCAATAGAATAAACACCAATTGCCATAGCACCGGCAGAAAAATATCCAACCGAAAAGGCACCTAATGCCAGTATACCAAGTGCTATACTTCCAACCGATATGATACCAGCTGCAAACACCGCAATTGATAAAAGACCAAGAGCCAGCACTCCTATGCTGATAACTCCGCAGGATAATACTCCCAATGAAATAATACCGGAAGAGATAATACCTATACTAATGACCCCCTTTGCTTTATAAAACCCTCGTCCCAGGTTAATATGTATAAGAGGCAGGTTCCCAATCATCCGCCTGCTTTTATATTCATACCGATATGGCTCCTTTGAACTTATGATAGTATCCATCTTGGCATTTAGTTCTTCATAATTTATTGAACTATCCGGAACAATAAATTCTCTGCCGACCAGTTCATCCAGACTGATACAAAAGATGTCACTTAGAACAACCAGCTTATCCATCTCCGGTGTTGTCTGATTCAATTCCCACTTTGAAATTGTCTGCCTGGTTACCCCCGTTCTATTACCTAATTCCTCCTGTGACAGACCTTTTCCTTTTCGTAAATACATAAGCCTGCTGCCAAATTGTTCTGTCATAATAGCTCCTCCTTTATTAGCCCAGTGTAATATCAACCCGCAAAAAAGTCTACCAATCACAGTTTGAAATGTGTCAACTAAACTTAACATTGCTTTATTTATAAGGGTTTTAAGCCTGTTGGTAACACTGATTTTATTCTTTCCAAAAATTCGGGTAATGCTTTCAAAATAATAGAGCATAATATTGATACTGCCAATTTCATTATATGCTTGGTTCATTTTATTACAAGTAAATTAATTCGTCTATTAAATTTAGCCATAAGGACATAGATAAAAAATATCCCCGGCAACACAACTACCAGGGATATTATATACTTTATTCACTTCAACGATTTTTTAATGATTTCCATAATCAAATAAATCTCTTCTTCTTTTGTAATTACAAATCTAAGACACCTTGAATCCTCTGTTACAAAGTTACTGTAACTCAGATTACACAAGGGAACTCCCTGAAACATCTCTATATTGCTCTGGTTACGGCATTTGCCGCAACAAACACAGCCAAAATTATTTATATTATCTTCTATACTTTGGGGTAGACTTTTTCTTCTGGAAATCAGATCTTTGGCAATATCATAGGATAAAGGCAAACGTACATTTAAAGCATCGGTATTTAATCCAAATTTACATATAGTCCTTTTGTTTTGCTTAAAGGTCACAGTTTTATTTGGGAATACAAAGGGATTAATTGATATATCAGCAGTTAATTTGTATTCATCCTGTAATACCTGAACCAGCTTCCGCCATAGGTTATACATTGGTCCGAGAGTATTTAGAATACTTTCCTGCAATAACCGAGGGTCTGGCTTACCTTTAAAGATAAAATAATAATCCGCCAGCATAAACGCAACATTTTTAGGCATTTCTTTTTTCTTTTCCTGTTTTGCCAGGTTGTCCGCAAGATATTTTAGAGTTTCCAGCAGACAGGCTCCATTTTCATAATATATCTGAAAGTGACTGCAGCGTTTATAATCACTTACTTCTTTGTCCTCTTTGTAATATTCAATATAAAAGCCGTATTTTTCAAACATAGAAAACGGCAATAGAACAGATTTTTTAAATGATGCTTTAAACAATGTCTTATCAACCTTTAAACTGGTCTGCTCCCCATGAGTACACAATTCACCTTCAGAAGCTATTGCATATAGGCAATCTAGCGTATAGGTAAGATTATGATAATTTTCAAGATCATCTGACATAATGCCGATCTTGGTTTTCACACTCAAAACTGTTGAAGTTTCGTAGGAGCGCCAGTCTGCATATATTCTTTTAAGCAGATCATTATATTCCTTGAATCCCTCGTGAATAGAGTCACTTATCTTAATATTTGCATTTATTTTTATATCATAATCGCAGATATTACGATAATAAAAGGTTGCCTGGCTTTCAATAGACATATCTATTCTCCTTTTTTCAGTGTGGTAAATTAAAATAAGTTTTTATACTCTAGATGCTGACTTATTCTTATTATACAAGTTGACGCGACGTCAAAGTCAAGTACAAGCCTTACTTACAATCCTTAATTTTATTATGTAAGGAAATAAATATACTCCAACGCAGCCCCCAAAAGCTCTAGATTGTTCACAGGCATCCTCCTTATTCTGTTCGGCACCGTATACCTACTATATCATAGAGCTGGTATTACTTCTTGATATTTTGACTTCACTTTATGGATGGCTGCGGTTGTAGCTTCCCATTGTTATATGGTAAGATTATATATTAGAATAGCCTGTTGAATTTCCAGCAGATACTTTTTAAAATTATAACCGGCAAAATACTTACTGCTTATAACTTCCTTAGATACCTCTTCTCCACGGTAAAAGGGCGGACAGGGGTTTAAGATGGCATTGCTATTTGCCATTTTCATAATCTCCACTGTAATCTGATAATCCTCAAAATCCGAATACATTTCTGATGGAATTGAATCCGTGCAAATAATATCCACACCTTTTACAGCTTCTTCAAGCTCCGTAAAATTACTCACTCCTTCCATTTCATAACCTGTTGGACAGCATTGCCTGAGATTAAGCTCAAATGCATCAGCCCCTTCTTTCCAGGCACCGCCGATATTTCCTTTTGCGCCTACAAATAAATATCTGTCATTTCTGAAATCATTTCTTATTTTGGATAAGGCATATAAATCCGATAGAATCTCACAGGGATGATTGACCTCTGTCATTGCGTTAATTACAGGAAATTCGGCATACTTAGCTATTTCCTCTATGACTCCAAGTTTACTATGCCGCACAACAACGGCATCTGCCCAATTGTTAAGATAGCCTGTTACATCTTCAAGTTTTTCTTTTTTATCCAGAGTTTCGGGCGGAAATAAGATAGTTTGTCCCCCTAACAGGTATATGCCCTTTTCAAAGGTTACTCTTGTACGGATACTTGAAGCAGGAAAGAACATAATTACGGTCTTGCCACTAAGAAAGTTCTTGTACTTACCTTTCTGTAAATCCTCTGCAATACTAAATATCTCCAGCAAATTCTCTGTTGTATAGTCAGTAAGTCTGATTGTATTTCTCATAAGCTCTCCCTGGTACTTATATATACCTTTATTCTATTGTTCTAAAACAGTACTAGCTTGTTTAAGTAATTTGCTTTTAATATACTTTCAATCAAGTTTCTAAACGATAAAGCCCCTGACATACGGAGGATTTTTCTATGCAGCTTAACCCCACTAAAATTAAACAAGATGTTTATAAGCTTTCGGTTTTCTGTATTTTCCCAGATCTTCACGTTCTCTGTATTCTCTGATAGCCTCAATGTCAAAAACAGCATACACAATTCCATCATAAAGAGCCTCTGCAATAATAATGGTGTTGTCAATAATCCCTCCGTTTTTATCCCATACCATTGGATGGAAGGCACAGGAATTACCTGCATATTCTCCAGGTGGATTTGCCATTGCTATACCTACCATGTTTTGCATCGCTTCAACAGATAATTCTTGTAATCTTGGTTTCATTCCATCACAGTCATTAGGCATTAAAATTAATTCAGCTCCCTGAAGCATTAATTCCCTTGCGCTTTCCGGGTGTTCTCTGTCATAGCAGATCATTACACCGATGGATATTCCGTCAAACTGGCATACGTGAAACGCCTCTCCGCTTTCAAGATATTGCTCCCAGTCAAAATCACAGGTATGAACTTTTGAATATTTTAATTTAACGGTTCCATCTCTATCAATTATGAAGGCTGAATTCTGCGGATATTTTTTTCCTTTTGTAAATCCGGTAATTTCAACCCCAATATTCAACTCCCGGGCTGTATCACAGATTCTCTTTATGTACTCACTGTCGTCCTCTAATGCATCTTCGCACCACTTTAGAAATTCCGTATCCTTCTCAATTTCTTCTACCGGCCTTAATTTACTACAGATTTCAGGTGCAGAATAAGATGTGAGCCAGCATTCCGGGAAAAGCACAAAGTCAGCTCCGTTTTCTTTTGCTTCCCGTATATACTGAATTGCCAGTCTGGTATTCTCTTCTTTATCCGTTTGCGCTACATTATGCTGTATAATTGCTACCTTAAAGTTCTTCATACGCTATACCACTCCTTTATTATGTATTTATTCTTTATCCCTATGAAGCAATCGACATTGTAGATTTATAAATTATATGACCTAATTTTATACGATAAAATCAGGTATGTAAATATATTCCGAAGGAATTATCGTAGTTGCTGAACTAGCCGGTTTATTAGAAATAGTTTAAATCCAGCTATATACCGGCTTAATCTTAAATTAGATAATTCCTTTCTCTATTTACTTCCAGAATTATCAATGTTAATATTATCCTGTCCTAAGGGACTAATACAATTACGGGAGAGAAATCAAATGAAAAAAGTGTTTGCATTACTATCACTGGCTGTTGTTTTAGGATTTACAGGCTGTTCAGCGGGAGGAAACCAGGCTGCCAGCGGCACTACTGTATCCAAAGAGGATTATGACAAATTAAAAGAAGATCTGGACACGGCCAATAGCAAAACAAAGGAACTTGAAAGCGAAGTTGCTGCATTAAAGGAGCAACTTGAAACAGCACAGGCAGATAAAGGAAATCAGGAAGAAGCCAAAACAGAAGCTCCTGTTGAGGAAGGCCTTAGTGCGAAAGAGCTGGAAGCTAAACTTAAAGAGCAGCCTATATATGTTGTTTCAACTGAATATTTCGTACAGTCAGATGAATACAAAGCATTGTATCCTGACATGTTAAATGCAGTTTTTAAAAATGTCTCCGGCAAAGAAATAAAAAATGTTACCATAGCTTTCGCTGGCTGGGACGACAACAAGATGCCTGTCAAAATTGTTGGCCAGTTTGATTTTGATAATGGTAGTTATATACAGCAGGTAGCCTATGATGATGTAAATATGGTGGACGGAGCTGAATTCGGTAAAGATACCGGTTATTCCTTAAGTGAAAAAAGTGACACTATCAAAACTGTTAAAGCAATCGTGACTGAATATACGGACTTTGATGGCAACACCTGGGAGAACCCCTACTATAGTAATTGGATTTCTGTATATGAAAATAAAAAACTTGGGAAATAATATAGTTCTGCGGCTTATTAAGTAATATATATTTGAAGTTAACAAAGGACTATGAAGTTTGGCTTCATAGTCCTGTTATTCTCATAGAACCTCAGCTAAAGAGGTTCTGCCACTTATATTGTGTCTAACAATCTTTGTATTTGAAATTCCTAACTGCTTCTCTATTTAAAGCTTTTTCGCTGTATAAATTTTTCACCATGATTTGAGTATCTTTTGATTAATCCATAACACTCTGTAATTAAGATTGATAATCCAATATAAACTAACACATACTTATACATAGAAAATGGCAGTGTTATATTCTTTACTTCCTGAATTACAGAAATTATAAGATAAACAACGGCACCAGCTATGGCTAACAGACCAAAACATTGATTTGTCCACTTCCAGATTTCTTTATGCAGGTTTTGCTGCAAAGACTTATAGCCCAGCATATTTTTTCTTCTCTTTACCTGAAAAGAATACTAAAAATATACCATCCATTTCAGATTACCTCCTCCATCAGTTATTTCATCTGACTTCTGATATCAGTTTCATATTCCAGGCAATAATTATAACTCTTTTCCATAAAATCTAACATAGAGTTATTTTCAAATAACTCAAACAGAGTTTCAAGTATAGGTTTCTCATCAATCTTCATTGTATAAAAATAGTCATATGCACATCCTCCAGCAAAATAAGGATTAATGGAATATAACCTTTTGTCATGCCGCATTATGGTATCCACGGCCATTTCACTCAAGATCCATGTCAAATGCGGCATCTCATATTCCCTTTTATTATCATGGAAATAAGAATTCCATACATGAAACCATACAAAATGAATGATTTCATGGAGCGCCATACCTAGTGCCCCTCTCTCACTATTTAGATAATAGATGTCAAAAGTATTACTCTCTAAAAATCTTGGGCATATAGGATTTAATGTAATATTTCCTACCATATGATTAAATTTATCGGATAGCTGTAACCCAAAAGCCTCCTCCAACGCCTCCTGAATATTAATCACATTTGCATCCCAGTAATTCTGATAACGGATTATCTTCTCTGTCGTTTCATTGGTTTCAAGTATGCCACCAAGAATTTCTCTTAAGTATTCTCTTTTATTATGTCTTGTTAACATATTGAATTTATTTTTATCTATTTGAGGGAATTCCATATATAAAGGTTCAGTCCAAAAATCACTTTGAGCCCCCTCGTGAAATAGTAATATACTATCTATACTGTATTCTAAACTTGGGGTTTTATATACTAATTTCATTAAATTTCTCCTTGGGTTTAATATGAAGGACTACCTAAAGCCACCGATTACTAATAGAAAATGAACGTTATATTTTTATCAACTTATTCATTAACGAACCAAGTAACATATATACTGCTTATTCATATAATATTACTATTAATAAATACATTTCGAGGCATAAATGGAGTCAAATAATCAAAATGAGAAACATCAAAGATATGATTATTATGTAAAATATAATAAGTATATTAAGGATTTATATGCTCAAACACGTTGCCCTGCAACTTGTCCAATTGATCAAAGCCAATGCACACTGACTGCGGGTCATTGGGGAAAGCATAAATGCCCTCAAGGTCATGAATGGCTATAATATTGCTTAGTTTGTAACTCCTCTGTAATATAGTGAAAATATTACAGGGATTTTTTTACATATGACCTCCATCAATCAATGTGGCTAAAGCTTTCATAAATATCTAAGACTCCATATCCCCACTCATTATTAGGATATGCTCTGCTGTTACTGCTAATCTTGTTAACCCCCCTAAGTAAATACTGTTTAACATCAATCCCTGTAAAGAAGGGTTTATTTTTTTTCACAATAGACCATTCTAAAATCATAGCAGCAACACCTGCTGTTTCAGCAGCTGCTATACTTGTTCCTGTTTTAAGCTCATAACTGTTACCAAGTGTTGGGCAAAGGATTGAAACCCCAGGTGCAGCTAAGTCTGGCTTTATAGATTTATTTCTTGTGTTACCTCTGCCTGCACTGCTTAGTATACTATTGTTTTGATGATTATAAGCAGTAACAGAAATAGGAATTGGTGTATCACTCGGAGAGGTTAATGTCGTCTCTGGATCTTTTCCTTCTAATTCTGTTAGTTCACTAATTTGAGTTGATTCTTTTAAAAATCCACTCATTGGAATCCAAATATGAAAACCTGATTGAACATTCTCTCCGTTACCATATATATCAAGATACCAATGTCCTGGTGCTGGATTTTCGAAGCTGACAAGTATTAACGGATCACCTGTATGTGGCTCAATATTATAATATTCAACAATAACTGTTGTATTTTCAAAATAAAATTTCTTTACTGACCTGTTTAAATTTTCAGGAATTTTATTTAGCATATCACCTGACGGAGATCGTATAGCTATTGAATAACTAGCCGGTGCCTCGCCCCAGATTTCCATACTAAAATTTTTTTCTTTTTCAGCAATTCTTAATGCGATTGTATTTTTATATTCATTTAATTCACCTGTCATTTCTGCTTTTCCAAAGTAATGGTGTCCCGCCAGGTTCTCCTGCCCGGTTGCTACTACAATCGCTACTCCATTCCTCGAGGAAAGGTCTGAAATCATCAGATTAAGTTTATTTAGCCCATCGTGGGAACCTTGATTCGTACCAATAGCGACACATATAGCTATTGGCCTATTTAATTGTCTGGCCGTATTGAATAAATACTGTATCCCAAACATAATATCATCTTCCTGATAACAAATTATGTTTTTAGGCATTGGATATATATGCTCCTGCGTAGTTTTTGCTGGTTTAAGCTTCACTATCACATATTCTGCAAGCGGTGATACACCACGAAATAATTCTGTCTCCGTGCCTCCTGCAATACCAGCAATACTAGTGCCATGACCAATTTCATCAGTAGAAGGTACAATTGATAGAGGTTTCTCATTTTGAAGTGCTAAATTTATTTCTTCCTTGGTATATTCTGTACCATAATAAAAAATCTTTTCAGATGCTTGCATGTTTTCAATTGTTTGATCCCAGATAGATACTATCCTTGATGTTTTATCCGCATATTGAAATACAGGATTTGTGTACTCTACTCCAGTATCAATAAAACCCAGCAAGACACCTTGACCTCTTAAATCAAAAGAAGGAATATTTTGAATTCGGTCAACCTTCATTGCTTCTAAGTTTGACTGGTCTAGTAATCCAAACAACCTGGGGAGAGCCGGATATCTATAATCTACTGGATTTTCTTTTGCTTTATCTATAGGTAAGTAAATTACTGCATCTCTGTCATTAATTTTGTTTACAACACCATTAACAGACTCCGCATACTGCATATTATAAATATTAGGCTCAATAAATAGGTTTATATAGTCATTGCTTATTATTTTCTTCCTGTTTTCTTCTGTCATTTGATGCCCTCACTATATACTAACTAATATATAGTATGGCATTTAGAGTAATATGTGTATCACCTTTTACATCACATATCAAATTAAGAATGCTATATATCATTTTATTACTACAGCCACTGCTTATAGATTTTAATTAAGCTCCCCAATATGCTTTTCTCTTATCAATTATAGTAAAACCAAATTTCTCATACAAATTATCATAGTCATTCATCATGTTAATATTTTCAAATCCTAGCTCTACTACATATGTTATTGCATTTATTTAACAGAATTTCGCATGTAGTTAATTAATCTTTCAATACGGCTATATTAAGCACTCTAACTTTAGTTCATAACCGGGTTTTGTTATATATTCCAAATAATGAACATCTCCATTAAAGTTCAGATAAGCTTCAAAGCGCTTTATTAAATTTGGATTCGTGATAAGATTTAGAACCTTCTCTTTTTTTACCCAGATGGTTTCTGATGTTTCATCTGAAACCTGCAATTCACCACTGATATATTTACATACGAAACCGAACATCACTTTTGTTGGAATTAACCCATATCCATTGTAGCCCTGGTATGTACAGGTATTTGATGAAACACATATTAATTTCCCCACTTCTACTTCAACTCCCGATTCCTCCCTGATTTCTCGTTTTAAAGCATCTATCAGATTTTCACCAACCTCAACTTGCCCTCCTGGAACTGTGTATGTGCCATCTTTTCTGCTTTTTACCAACAGAATCTCATTCTTTTCATTTTCTATAACCCCATCTACTGCAACAATATGTGTAGGAAATTGCTTCATAATACTCTCCTTCGTATCGGATTTTCTATTGCCTCTTATTTGTCATATTGGACATCAATAAAAGGTGTAAATAATTTATTCGCTTAAGGTTATTTATTCGCACCAAGATTGATATGTATATTATAGCATAAACTGGAAATATAGAAAATTAATTTAAGACACACTGAGTATTGTTAAGAAATATAAAAACTATTCGGTCAAGTTAATATGAACGAGACTCTATTACTAACACTCTATTCAAAGTATATCTCTCATTCTTCACGAGAATATATAAAGAATATAAAAAAGCCAATCCCTTATTCCTACGGATTAGCTATTTTATATACTTATTATTTTTGCTTAAGCCATGCTTCAACCATTCTATAATACGCATTATCCGGGTCTGCATTCTCATAGTAAAATTCTAAAGTCTGAACACGAAGAATCTGGCCATCTACCTCAACTGGATCAGTGTAATTATAAAGAAATTCATCTGTATCATCTCCAGGACAGTCTCCATAGAACATACACCGTACCTTCATTCCTTCAAACGCTGTATCAAAATATTTAAATCCCGCAAAGCTGTTTACTGCATTTCCTTTATGGTGAAAAAAATCTTTAATTTTCTGCTCTTCCTTCCATTTAAAGGTCAAACCGATTTTATCCAGTTTAAATTCCAATCCATGTGCAAATATTGATGTTTTCCCATCCACTTTGTAACTAATACCTAGCATTCCAGGGGACCACCATTTACAATTATCAAATACATTGCTATAATGGAAAAAGTTAGTCTCCACTAACATTTCGTTATAATTCTCAAAGGAGCATTTTTATGAAAGAAATGAAACCATGTAGTACAACCTTTTCTAAAGAAGAATTAAATGATATATTTTGCATTTTAGAATGCTCTGCATTTTCACTTATAGATATAAGGCATGCATTGATCTCCCCGAAAGAAGTGCTTAAAGACTACTTACTGCCTTGCAGCGCCTTCCTCTTTACCAGTGCAGGTAAAGCAGAGATACTGCTTGGAGATACTTCTTATCATATAAATCATTTCAGCCTTTTTCACGGCAGCAAGGATACGAAACTTTCCATCCTGCCTAACTATAACTGGCTTGAGTATTATTTGGTACTCTACAAAACCGGCGAAACACAGTTTCACAAAGAGGAATTAAAAAAACTGCTAAAGCGCATTAATCCATATCAGCTACACTATGGTTTTACTCCTCAAAATCCGGTTCTGATTTCGGAACTCTTATGTAGAATGTACGAACACTGGCACCAGCCTGCCCCTCCTAACAAATTTTATATTAAATCATTGTTTTATCAATTTACATATGAAGTATATAATGAACTTTCCCGGACAAGCGTCTTAAAATTTGATACGGACATTGTTGGTATGACAATACATTATATAGAAGAAAATTATGCATCACATATCTCGCTACAAGATATATGCCAAAAGATAGGTATCAGTTATAGTCATTTCTACAGACTCTTCAAAAAAGATACCGGGAGCTCTTTTCAAAGTTACCTGTTAAACATCCGTGTTGAAAAAGCCAGACAATATATCCTTGAAAGTAACTATTCTCTTAGAGAAATCGCTAAACTCACTGGATTTTATGATGAATTTCATCTTAGCAGCTCTTTTAAAAAGCTTATGGGAATATCACCTGTGACTTTAAGAAAGAATCTTACATGGGATAAGAAATATACATACATGGAAATACCCGAAGCTTCTCTCTATAATGTAGCGTGTCAAGTTAGTTACGACAAACCAAATCCAGAAGGAGCTCAATTTATGTTAAAACATTTCAAAAATAAAGCTGCAGTTATTGCTGCAATGCTTTCATTAATGACCCTTTTTACTGCCTGCTCAGCTCCAGCGTCAAGTCCTGATGGCGGAGCAGCTACAGACTCACAAGCAACAGGCTCAAAAACAGCGGCGGAGCAAGCAACAGAAAAAAATACAGAAACTCCTGCAAAGGCTGAAACCAAAATACTTCGTACAGAAAACGGAGATGTTGAAATTCCCCTTAACCCCAAACGAATTATTACAGACAGTATCTTGGCAGGGGATATCGTTGCTCTTGGGGTGATTCCAGCAGCAGTTGAAGATTATGGTTCAAAGGATGTAGCTTATAAAGATTTAATAGCGGACACTACAGTTCTGGAAAAATGGGAGCCGGAATTTATTATGGCTGAAAAGCCTGATTTAATCATTACTCTATATGAAGATAATTATGAACAGTTATCTAAAATTGCACCAACTGTCTATGTACCTTCTAATGACCTTACGGTTGAAGAAAGACTTTCTTTGCTAGCGGAAGCACTGGGAAAAGCACCGGAAGAAGGTAAAAACCTTGTTACTGCTTTTTATGAAAAAGCAGCTGGTTATAAAGAGAAACTGAAAGCAGCCGGTCTGTATGATAAAACCTTCAGTGTCATCAGGGTTCAGGGTGAAAATAAGATTGGTGTACGCTGGAGCAACAATTTAGGCGGGCAGATTCTATTCGGTGCTTTGGAGCTTCCTCAAACAGAGCTGGCATTAAAGGAAATAGAATCCGGGGTAGATTGGGGTGCAACTCTCTCCTTTGAAACTGTTCCTCAATATATGGGGGATTATATTTTGGTTACAGAATATGATAATAATTATGAGCTAATTGCAAATAATCCAATATGGCAGTCTGTTCCAGCTGTGCAGGCAGGAAATATCATGTTATTTTCTGAGCCATATATGTATCAAAACGACATCTATTCCTGGTCAGCACAATTAGACCTCATAGCAAATGCGCTTCTTGAATTAGTTAAATAACCTACGAAAAGGTATTTTCATACTGCCTATGCAGGAAATTGGAAATACCTTTTTATTTATATCAGGTCTGCAGGTCATCATATTTCGTTACATTAAGTACCTTTATTTTTAGAAGAATTTTTTTATAACAATGACTTAAATATCAAAAGCAATAAAGTTCAGCATTTTCCGCTTTTATTATTAAAAGGTGGTTTCATGCTGTCGTTGGCAGGATATTGAAACCACCTCTTATATTTTTCTGTCTATTATTAAAATCAAAACAGTTATTAATTTAAAACAGTTAATTAGATATGCCAAATATAGAAGCTCAAATGCCTTCTGACTCCTAGATATAAATACTAAGTCAACTAGCTATCAAAGGTAATTATCGATATAATACTCATTATAACATCCCATCCTTAAGTCCTTCAAAATCAAGATAATCTTCAATGAACTGCTTACGAAGGAGCTCAGGTGGAACGAACTCGTTATACTTTCCGTCAATCTGCACCTTATCAGGTAATGGCAAGTCATAAAGATTAAGCTCACTATGAAGAATATCCAATATGATGTTACTAAGTTCCTCTTTTGTTCCCTCGAAAATAACCTCAAGATAAACACAGGTGATCCAGGGAAGTTTGCTCTTTATTTTTCTGTGCCGTAATGCATAGTTCAAGGTTATTAATTGCCTTGTTCCCACCCAGGGGAAGACCGCATATTTTCTGTCTGATAACGGAGTCACGAGATTATCCAGTATTCCGCTGTTGCGGGCAATATATTGAATTTCCGTTAATCTATCCTGGCAGCGGACACTTAAATAAGGATATTTATCGTTCTCTTTTAGTACGCTGCGCACTTTACGGACAAGAACAGTATGAAGCTCGGCGTTAAAGTCCACATTCCAGTCCACCACAGATACACCCGGAACCTTTTTCACAAAGATAACCTTTGACTTCTCATTAACATCCACCGTCTCCCAGGCTATACCCGCCAAAGCAAAACGGGTACCAACGGGGTAGACTTTATCCACTGTACCTATGGTACGGTTTTCATCTTTTACAAGCAGATATTCCGGTGCCAGGAATACTGTCAGGAATTTATGACTGTTTACAATCTTTTCACCTTCACGACCAATTACCAGACCACCATGTTCAGTACGCTGCACTTGATCCATGCTGATCATATGGGAGAGCAGATATTTATAATCCTCCTGAGGAATGCTTTTGAAACATCCCAGGGTCAGAATAGACTGGGCAAGCCCTGCCGGAGACATCTCACCGTTGCTTTTTAAGCAGCTCATTGTCTGGTGATACAAAAGATTATAGGCATAACGGGCAGGGGGAATGGGTTCCATCCAGTGATCTTTTATATAAAGCTCGATGATACCGATAGTCCGTATAAATTCCCAGTTAATAGGTCCGAGGATATCTGCGGAATTTATTCTTATACTCTCAACAAAGGTAAAAAGCAGTTGAGGAACCTGCCCGCGTCTTCCGCACCGGCCTAAACGCTGTGCGAAGCTGGAGACGTTGAGCGGTGCACCAACCTGAACAGCTTGGTCAAGGGAACCTATATCAATTCCAAGCTCCAGTGTAACAGTAGCACCTGTCACAATCTTTTCATCAGCAGATTTCATTTCATCCTCTGTATTTTCCCGCAGCAGAGCCGAAACATTACCGTGGTGAACACGATAAACATCCGGGGCTTTATTCTTCAAAGCTATTTCCCGTAGATGAGCAAGGACGAATTCTGTCTCCTCTCTGCTGTTAGTGAAGATTATCGTCTTTTTGTCCAGGGTTTGTCTGAAAAGATACTCATAATGCTCTCTGTCGCCTATATCCCCGGAGTTGACATCGATAACCTTACCGCTTCCGTCTCTTGTTATCAGGTCCCGTTCTTCTGCATAATTTACAAAGCGTTCAATATGAAGTCTTATACGCTTCTTTCCTTCTTCCACAATGGGAGCAGCGCAATCCCGCCCTGTCCCCATATTCAGCCAGTTCTGAGCCAGAGAAACATCTCCCAAAGTAGCAGATAAGCCAATCCGTCTTGGATTTACATTTGTCAGTTGTTTCAGCCGCTCAAGAACACAGAGCAGCTGCAAGCCTCTGACATCCCGCATAAAGTAATGTACTTCGTCGATGATAACAAACCGCAGATCAGAGAACAAGGACAGGCAGGCGCTGCGTTTATTGGTAATCAGGCTCTCTAAGGACTCCGGTGTTATTTGTAGCAGCCCTTCCGGATTTTTAATAAGCTTGTTCTTTTGTGTCTGTGAAGCATCGCCATGCCATTTTGTGACAGGAATGTTCGAATCAAGAAGCATCTGTTCCAGCCGTTTAAACTGGTCATTTATCAACGCCTTGAGAGGTGATATGTACATAACCCCCACTGACCCGGATGGTTTATTATATAATTCAGTAAGCACCGGAAGAAAGGCTGCCTCGGTCTTACCGGAAGCAGTCCCGGAAGACAACAGCAGATTGTCGTCTGTGTCAAAAATAACCTCACAGGCAGCCACCTGGTTACCTCGTAGTTCTTCCCACTTGTTTTGATAAATAAACTCTTGAATAAATGGCGCAAGCCTGCTAAAAACATCCATACTCATTATACCTCAAATTCCTGGAACTCGCTGTGTATGACTTCATCCGATATACCGCCTTTTGCCATTTCAAAGCTATTGTCACCTAAAATCTCAGAAACACTCTTCTGCGGATTCTGATGCAGGATATTGATTAATTCGATAAAATCGCGGATGATTTCACGGGGCGTAATATGTGTCTGGGCACCGACACGGTTATATTCTACCGTTAAGAAATAGACCAATTCCTCATGGGATAAGGTTGAAGTGTAATTATAAAGCTGCGCATGTATGTTCATAAGCTTCTCCACCAGCACATACATTTCCTCCTGTGACAGCATCTGCAGCCGGATGATAGGTGCTGACAGATCCTTTACATCTGCGGTAGCAAAATGTCCCTCCGCCAAACGTGAACGCAGAGCTTCATAGCTGAATACACCTTTATATTTGTCCTCAATACATTGAGGTGTTCCTCCCATAAGGAAACCGATATGGCTTGCTTTTCCTTGTAATACATCATTATACATCGTAAGGATCTTCTCATAATTGTTTGCCCTGGTGATGGAATTTGGTATTTTGAAAATATTGACCAGTTCGTCTATAACCACAAGCATCCCTTTATACCCGGCTCCTACCAGGAATGTAGCGAATATCTTCAAAAAGTCATACCAAGTCTCATCATTGACAATGAAATTGATACCCAAATCCTCTTTTGCTTCTTTCCGGGTGGGATATTCTCCCCTAAACCACTTGAGCACATTTGACTTCAGCGCCGTATCGTCCTGCTTGTAAGCCTTCCAATAAGTGACCACAGCCTTTGCAAATTCAAAGCCATTTACCATTCCTTCAAGGGAACCTGCCACTGCATATATTTGCCTTTCGACCTGATCGTCAAATTCCTCTTCACTGACAGCAGACTGTGCCTTCACATTTGCCTGAATACCGGAAATCCATTTCTCAAGTATTAAAGGAAGAGCCCCGCCATCAGGTTTTGATTTGGTAGAAAGATTCTGAATCAACTCTTTATAGGTAGCCAATCCCTGGCCTTTCGTGCCGGCGAACCTGCGTTCCGGTGAAAGGTCTGCATCCACAACCACAAACCCCTTCGCTGTGGCATAATTTCTGATTGTCTGAAGCAGAAAGCTCTTACCGCTGCCATATTTGCCAACAATGAAGCGGAAAGATGCACTGCCCTCCTCAATCATTTCAATATCATGCAGTATGGCAGCAATCTCCTGGGTCCTGCCTACCGTGATGTATTCAAGGCCTACTCTCGGCACAACTCCGCCCTTTAAGGCGTTTATTAATATGTTTGCTATTCTGTTCGGTACTTGACTTGCCATACTCATTCTACCAATTCCTTTACTTGTTCTTTATAGTCATCATATAAAGCAAAATCATCATCTAAAAGGTTATCCCCTATGAAATCTATCGCCTTTTCATTGATTCCATCAACCAGAACCTCCAGCATGATTCCCCACTCATCAGCATACTTCTTTAACTCTGTCTCACCCTGCAGCACTACAGACAATGCTTTAATTTCAACATCAGACAATTGATACCTTAAGCCCTCCCAAGGACCATTTATGTGCGCCTGTTCGCCTTCAGATGGTGGTATAGAAGGCTTGTCCTCCATAACAATATCAAATAAACTAAGCTGTTTCGGAACAGGGATTACCGGAATAATCTCTTTTTCCTGCTCCGGTACGATTAATTTTTCCTGTGTTAGCAGCGCTTCCTCTTTGATTCGGGACAATGCAGCCTTATCTACAATTACCACCGTTTTCGTTGCTTCTTTGTAGAATTCCTCCACCGAGTTGTTTATCATTACTTCAAGGGATAAATCTGCTTCCTTTAATTTGGTGAGGGCTTCATGGGCGACCGTATTGATATTTGCCGAAAGCTTGAACTTATATTTCGTAGCTTTTCTTAAAGCAGCTTCCATCTGCTTCATAATATATCCAATCAGCTGACGGCCACTTTCAGAGGTGATGACTTTACTGAAGGCCCATTTATTACTGCTGCATATATAAATTTCATTTTCTGACAGCACGATCCGTCTGTCAGCCTGCTTCATCCAGGGGTAAAATAATGCGTCCTTAAATGGCTTCCATTCCGTCATTTTCTTAGTAGCCTGAAATATCGATTCCTCGAAACTGATTCCGCTGTCTCTGAACTTTTGCTTGAGCCTGTTGATTACAAAATAGAAACAGTCTTTGATCAGCTGCACTTTATCCTCTGTAAAATAGGTTGATTTTCTTATATCATACTTTGCTATAGAACAGAGCAAATCAAAATTATCCTCTGTATCCGTCATTTTGGGATAATACTCCTCAAGGCTGTTCGCTTCAAGGAATTCCTTAAAGGAATGAGGAAGTTCGTAATAGATATGATAATCCTTCAGCCATCTTAGTACATATCTGTCGATAGATTTATTATAAACACCGAAAGCCCTCCAGAAAGACATCAGTTGATCAAGCCCTTCCTGTGGGTCCTTCACTCCGATATTGCTTAACAACTCGTAGATATAAAGAAATACATAAGACAAAGAGATATCAGCGACATTCCCTTTTCTGACTTCAGTTCGCCAGGTAAAATAAGTCCGGAGCTGTTCATATCCCATTAGCTGATAATATGGGAAGTATTGCGAAAATTGTGCAATTTCAGAAAAATCATCTGTAAAATCTTTCATAAATATACCTTGTTTATAAAAGATTCTCGCATTGTCAAATTGAACCCGTCTGTCAAAAAATCTGCTACGGTCATAGGAGGAACCCTGTGTTCTTGCAATCTCTCTCATCCGGCCAAACAGATCCCGTTTTTCATCCTTTTCCGGTTCTTCAATTTTTTGAGACTTCAATACAAACCTGCCAACCCCCGGCATAGGAGACGAATCATATTCAATCTCATAAAACGAGCCTTCATCAAAGGAAACAGCTTCACCGGTTTTCGTTTGAGACAACTCTTTCGCAGCTCTTTCTTCCTGAAACTGCTTGCGTCCGGGGATTTTAAATGAATCATATTTTTTATTTATATCAAATTCGTTCATAATTCCTCCCTGGAAAGTTGTTTGTAATAAGCTTCTTACTTGATTTACTTCCTCTGCACAAAATATACTTAATCAGAAATAACTATTAACCATGATGAAACAATACGTTCAAAAAATAAAAGAGTTACCCGACAACCTTTCCGAATACTCTAAAATCATCATACTCCTGTATTGAGATAGGTTCGTAGTCAGGATTTAAAGATATCAGAGTGCCCTTCCCAAGCTTTTTTAAATAAGTATTATTGTTCAGGCAGAAGATTCCGATCTCTCCTTCCTCCAGAACAGGCTGCTCATGGATAAAGATAATCTGTTGATCTACAAAGCGGGGCATCATGCTATTTCCGCTCACTCTTACTGCATAATCGGCTAAACTTGGAACTGTATTGTCAACCTCAATCATGCTGTAAGAACCATCGTCAAGATAATTACCGTAGCCGGCAGAAACCGGTATGTCATATAAGCGTAAGAGCCTTTTATCAACGAATGCCTGTCGTATATCCTTCACCTGGCAGATATCGCAAATAGCGAAGAATGCCTCTATGGTGGGTTTGGACACTCCGCTCTCCCACTTACTGATTGTATATGTTTTTACGTCAAAACCTTTTTCTTTTAAGAGTTCAACCATCTGCGCACGCGATATCTTTGCTGTCTCTCGGACTTCAAATAATTTTTTTCCCAAGTTCATGTTGAACACCTCCAATATAATTATTATATAGTGTTTTTTATGAAATACAATAATAAATTTGCAGTTTCTGCAACAAATCAGTATTTCAAGTGCAGAATTTGCAATGGAGCTATATAATAATTTTATATGTTACAAGATAATAACAGACAAATGAACCTGCATCAAAAAATCGCCAGAAGCCACAAATAAAAGACTTCTGACGAAAACACTTAGCCATTATATACCTATTATTTTTGATTAACAACAAACACATCCATTGTTATGTACAGTAACCTCCTATTTATACGGCCTGCTTCTTCCTCCTGTTCCATATTAATTATTTCATCATTTATTAAGGTTTTTACAACTTCTTTCCATTTATCCGTGCAAAAAATTACTTTAAATTAAAGAATATCAGTATTAATAATTTCATTGATTTCAGTAGCCTTTCCCTCTTTAGCATGCTTTTCCTCTGATACAAGTGAAAACCAAAATAAAAATGCAGTAATTAAAATTGAGAAAGAAGTTAATAAAATAGTTATATAACTTGGCGTACGGTCAAGTAAGGACCCAAATAGCATTTGCCCAAGAGGCACTGCACTCATTGCCGCCATGGTCTGTACTGAATTTACCCTTCCATACAATTCCATAGGCGTTTCCTTTTGCTTCATTGTAGTTATAGAAATATTGATTATTCCTATAGCTGCAACTGCTAACACACCTGTAACTACCAGTAATGTAAAAGGTATTGTAATTCCTGAAAATAAACCCGTAAACAACTTACTAGTACTAAGCGCAGCAAAGGCCATTAATCCTCCCACCAGATATAATCCCATATAAAAAATTTTTGATAATTCCATCTTTTTTAGAACTCTGCTTGCAATCAAAGGCCCAATAAGAGTAGCTGCTACAAATATCGTCTGCTGTATCCCAATCTGAACATCATTCACTTTAAGTACCATTTTTGCAAGATAAACATAACCTATGCTCATCATTGGATTAAGGGTAAAATTTATGACAAATGCACATATCAGAATTTTTCTGAGTAATTTGTGTTTTACTATGTATGTTACTCCTTCTCCAAAATCCTTTTTAAACACCGCAAAAGTAAACTTCATATCCCCTCTGACCAGCTTTGGTAATTTAACAAAGAATTCCATAATTGAAGAACAGAAAAAACTAACGGCATTTAGTAATAGAATAATAGGCAGCCCTAACATCCCATAAAGTGCTCCTGCAAGCATAGGAGAAAAAATACTGGCTGTACTCATTATTATAGAAGAAAGTGCATTGGCATCCACAAGTTCTTCCTTTTTCATTATGGAAGGTAAAACTGAGTTGATTGCGGGATTGTATATTGATGAAATAATTGATAACATTATAACGCCGATGTAGATATATATAAGTTTGATTCCAGAAGTAATTGATAAAATATAGAAAACCAGTGACACAAATCCACTTAATATATCCAGACATACTATAATTTTTTTTCTATCAAGCCTGTCTATAAATACACCCGATATTGGCCCCAAGATTAGTTTTGGTATAACTGATACAGCCAGAACAGACGCAAATTTCCCTCCGGAACCAGTAATGGAAAGTACATATAAGGATAATGCAAAGCTCTGCATACCTGAACCTATCGCTGAAATACATTGACCGCCCATCAGCAAAACGAAACCTTTATTTTTTAATAGTTTTATATTCATAGTATATCAACCTGTTGGATTCTATTATGCTTTAAGTCGCTATAATAGTGTAGTAAGCTCCGTTCCTCCATACTTATCCCTTCACCGTCATTTCCAATGCAAGTACTATTATCTTTAAATCTTTTAAATTTACATGAAGCAGCGCACATAGGAAGCTTGATGCAATTGACGCACTTCGCATTGTCTAAGACCGATACTGTTTTCATTTTATAATATAAGCTCTGGTCATTTATAATAAATTTGCCATCTTCACTAATATACCCTAAATGATACCCTTCTTCTGCCGCATGGGTACATGGGATTACCGTACAATCCGGGGCTATTGAAAAACCGTTTATTACACATGCAGGACATACCTGATAGGTATTTTCTGTATTCGAATAATTATAGGTTTTATCTATTGCCTTTTTAAGAAGCCCATATAAATTAATTTTCTTCTTAGCCTGAAATAAATTACTTAATGCTATTTCTATTCTGTTTCTATGTTGTTCTGGAATGATATCAAATAATTCTTCTATATATTCAATATTTTCATTATCTACATTAATTCTTAATACGATTGTAAAATCCGGGTTCCCGTCCAACAAATTTATAATATTTTCTTTAATTACTTTATACGTTCCCTTTCCATCACTCAAGGGTCTTTTCTGATTGTGATATTCTTCCGTACCATCAAGGGTAATTTGTGCTTTTGTAATATTTAGATCCTTTAATTTATTTATTATGTCATCGTTAAGTAAATAACCGTTAGTAGTAATGTGTGCATTATATATACAGTTATTCCTGCTACAGATACTCTTAAACTGCTCTGTCAATTCAGTAATTCTGTCAAATTCCATCAAAGGCTCCCCTCCAAACCAGGAGACACCTAAATAGCTGGCTTTCGGCGCAATATTCTCAACGTATTTTACTATTTTTTCCGCCGTAACGTCATCCATAATGCTCTTTTTATGTTCTTCATAACAATAAACACACCTAAAATTGCAATCCATGGTGGGAAGTATGCTTATACTGTAAACCCGGTTGTTAAACCTTACACTATTTTCTCTGAACTTTATAATTTCAAGTTCATCTGTATTGTCTTTAATAATCATCTGCTTACGAATCATTTTCTTAAGTAATGCAGCATCTTCTGTAGTGTATACACCTTGATTCAGATTATCAAGTAACCAAATAATATGGTCATGATTCTTACTATCATAAATTACATAATTCCTCGATAAATAGTTATATATCATTTTCTTACTGTCATCAACTGTAATACTACTATTGTATTTTGATAATTTCAAAATTCTCCCCTCCGATCCTTATTAACCTTTTTAAGTTTAACAGCTTTATCTAATTGATTAGTATAAGCATTCCCATTATTGAATTAGGGAAGTGCAAGTCAGAAATAACTTCACTTCCCTATTACTTATGTAACCTTTTTTAGCAGCAAGCTGCTACTCCATCTCCAGCTATAGGGGAGATATCCTTAAGACCAGCCTCTTCCTCCTGCTCAATATTAAGAGTTTCTTCATTTACTACTTCTTTTACTACTTCCTTATCTTTATCCATACTTATCACCTCCTGTTACCAATTATACTTTAATGGGATTTCTCCCAATAAGCCGATTGTAATTCCTGTTATAACCTCTAACAGTACCTCTCAATAGGTGCTCATCAATTGTCTGTGCCTATGCCGATATCATATATCTCGTAGCCAACTCCCGGTCTTTCCTCAGGCGAATCAACATCTACATTCGTATTTGTTATTTCAATTTCTACTTCTTTTTTGATGTCATCTGATATAATCTTCTTTCCAACCTTTTCTTCCATCATTCTTCCTCCTTCCCATTTTGATTTAATTCCATGCTATAGGGTGCCAAAACACTGATAAACCCATAGGTCTCCGTGGCATCTTCATTCTCAAGACTCTGGTACTTTGCAAATAATTCTTCCAGATCTTTTTTAAATCCCTTCATCGTTTCATCATCTGTTTTAATAAAATATGCCTTAATTTTGTAAGTCTTATCACCATAATGGTTTATATTTTTAATAACCTGTCTTGTCAATGATGAAAAGTGCTGCGCAGACAGCTCAATGTCTCTCTCTCTGTTATTGTTATCATTTACATTATTATCTTTAAGATAGTTTAGTATATCTATATCCTTTGAAGCCAACATATAAACCTTTTCCATCTTGCCGTCATTCACAGACATGCTTTTTATAGCAACCAATCCGGCATTTATCAGTCTGTTGATATAGAGCTGAAGAGAAAATACCGGTATGTCGAGCTCTCTTGATAATTCTCTCGCTGTTTTGCTGGTGGCAAGCAGGCTCAGTATTATATCCAGTGCGTTTCCTTTTAAGATATCTTCCTTCAGACTATCTTTTTCATCTACCATTGACATCTCATATATACAAGATATATCATCCAATACAATCACTCTCCAGTCAGTTGATATTTAAAATCGGTACAAGTTTGTCTATATTGCAATTTCCTATTACTGCGACAGAAAGATTATCACTTTTTATTATTTCTGCAGCAGTACGATTAAGACTTTCCAGTTCAACTTTCTCTAAATTACGCAATTCCTGTTCCAGAGAATAGAGATGTCCAAAGGATCCACATTTCCCCAGGAATTTTAATTGCGATGTTAAATTACCTAATTCAAGAAGCCTTGATGTTCTTAGTATCCGTTTTGCCCTCTCCAGCTCCGTTTTGTTAAAACCGGATTCTTTTGCTTTTTGAAATTCGTCTATTGCCAATTTTACAACTTCTTCTACTGATTCCTGTGCACATACTGAGGTAAATGAAAAAGTTCCCTTGTTTTCATAAAAGCTTGTAAAAGTTCCCAGATTATAGGCTAGTCCTTTCTTGACTCTTATTTCCTTGACAAGTCTGGACTCCAGACTTGTATCACCCATGATCTTTGACATGACATCGATATTAATCCTTTCTTTTTCCGTGTAACCGCCTGTCCTAAAACCTACAGCAATAACGGTATTTTTACCTCCTCCACTATTGAAATAAATTCCCGGTTCACTTTCCACTATCTCGTTATATTCCCTTGTACTAGTATCTTTCCAATCTGCAAAGTTCTCTTCTACAATTTTAAGCACATCCTGATACTCAAGTTCACCGACAATCACTAGTGTTGAATTTTCCGGTGTATATGCCATTTTTATAATATTTTCCAAATTTTCATTTTTGCAATTTTTTACGTTCTCGATATTTCCAACTATGATCCTGCCAACATCCATATCCCCCCACAAAGCCTGCCCAATCCGTTCCTTAATCTGTCCAAAGGAGGAGTAAAAGGATATTGCTTCCTGTACGACAACTTTTTTTTCATTCTCTAATAAATCTTCAGGAAATGATTTATTCTCAATTACTATACTGGCAAGTGTTTTGATACACTTCTCAAGTGTATCTGACAATCCTGTAAAATAAAATGATGTATTTTCTTTTGTAGTGCCTGCATTATAGATAACTCCCTCTGAAGTTACCTCTCGCATCAGTTCTTGAAATCTGGCATTTCCATGATTGTCCATATTAATCATTAGATGCTCCAGCAAATGAGACTGACCACTCGTATTTGCATCTTCATATTTACTGCCCTGCCGTACCCATATACCACATGCTATGGTCTTTATGTTCGGTATCCTATGTATTACAATTCGCAGGCCATTTTCAAGATAGACATTCAGAATATCATACATTGAAATCTCTCCTATATCTCCGTCAACTAAATATAATCTTACCGTCACATATATACCAATTGACGTGATCTATAATTTAGCCACCAAATTGATCTTATATAACTATTATATTCGCCTCACTGGATAAATATGACAAGCTATTAATATTTATTCTATAAAAATATTTTTAATATTCTGATATACGCCATATATATTGTATTTTAATAAACAGGAACTGTTATAATGATTTATGTCTAATATTATATCTGATTTATCTTATTTTAACTTTGCCCTTACAACCTTAAAAAATCGCTAACCCTTGGTTACCCTTGGATTAGCGAGTATTATTTACGATTTAACATTATTCAACCCTAACCCCACATCATGTAATAAACCAAAAGAGAAAGGTAGATATTTTATACTTATGTATTTTGGTAACTTTATTGGTAAATTCTTATTTTATCTCCAATATAAATTAAGTCAGGATTTTTAATGTTATCTTTATTCCATTGATAAATCGTATTCCAGGAAGATGCTTTTCCTAAGAATTTAGAAGCTATTTTACTTAAGTTATCCCCCTTTTTAACAATATATAAAGTGTATTTCCTAGTCTCAGTCTTAGAATCCTTTGTTATAGGTTCTGTTTTATCAGATGCTTTTACTTCTGCTTTTACTTCTGCTTCTCCTACTATCTGAGTTTTATCAGCTACGGTAATTCTTCCTTGCTTTTGAATCGTGATAACGCCTGTCTTTTTGATATAATTCATAATAATTTCTTCCATGGCATTATATTCATTCAGCGTCGGAAATTCACTAAACATTGTATAGTTGTCACCACCTGCTGCCATAAAATCATTTGTAGCCATGGTATAGGTTGCCTTTAGATTAAGTTTTTTGCCATTTACCTTAACATTGACTGCCCGGCTCCCAACTGTTTTTGAGGTATCAATCTGGAAAGTTACACCTGATACCTGGGGGAATCCTCCCAGCGACTCCGGATAGGAAGCAACACCAACCTCTAATGCAGCTTTCAGGGCCTGCCCGGTTATTTCTTTTGTTACGACATAATTACCAAATGGAAATACCGTTACCAAGTCTTTTCTGGTAATAGGACCTGTCTGAATGGAAGCACGAATTCCGCCGCCATTGGTAATGGCAATGTCTGCACCTGTTGCATCCCGAAATGCATCCGTTACAAAATCGCCCAGGTTCGTTTCACCAGTTCTTACAAAATCTCTTTCTCCGATTAAATCTACGGCAGTTTCTCCAACTTTTTCAGAGAGAATTTTATCCTGTTCAGAAACAACTTGTGCTGTATATTCATCTACCACAACATCTGTACCTTTAAACTGTTCTGGCGTAATTAAAGTTGGTGTTATATTTCTCTGCTTATCAATCAAAACCACACCGATGTTTTTAATATATTCACCAGTACTGACTATTAAAGTATCCCGAACCCTTAGCCCCTCTGATAACATAGTATGACTATGGCCGTCTACTATTAAGTCGATCCCATCAACCTGCTCCGCAATCTTTTTTGTTGTAAATTCACTGCTGGTATCTAAACCAATATGTGTTAAGGCTATTATTATTTCTGCACCTTCTTGCTTAAGCTTCGTAACTTCTTCTTCGGCTATTGCAATTGGATTCTCAAATGTAATTCCTTCCACATTCTTAGGATTAGTTTTGTAAGCCGTCTCTGGAGTAGATAATCCAAAAACACCATATTTAATACCGTTTTTTTCAATAATGGTGCTTTCATCAAACAAGTTTTTTCCGGTAGCTGTATCCACTGTATTAGCTGAAATCAAATCATATTTCATTAATTTTTCCAGTGACTTTAAATGGTCATAACCGTAATTAAAGTCATGATTACCAGGCACCATTGCATCATATCCAGCCAGGTTCATGATATTAACGATGCTTTCTCCTTTATCCAGTGTTGCAATAGGAAGTCCATGTAAGGTATCTCCTGCATCCATTAAAATAACTTCTGCTCCACGTTCTTCGTACAGTTTTTTTAATGCGCTGACAGAAGTAAATCCCATATATCCGCTATTTTCATCCGGAACTGCTCTGCCATGTGTATCGTTTGTATGTATTACTACAGTGTAACCCGTTAAATCCGTCTTTGCTGATTCTTTTGCTGCCACCGGACTAGATGCTGTTAATATAATAGCTAGTGCAAAAATTAGTCCTAAAAATTTCTTTCTCAATAATTTTCCCTCCATTAACGATAAATTTTACGGTATCAGACCACTATAAAGTTTGTATTTACTAAAATCTTAAAAGATATGAATTTTTCAATCTACCATATTATAGTAAAATTTCTGCAAACTTTATTAGCCTCATAACAATTTATCCGTGGATAGAGGAAAAGATGCTAAAGAATCGCCAAAAATAAGGATTACGGCCAAAGGCTGAAGTCTGCAAACCTGATTGTATCAGGTCGTATCCTTATAATTGGTTTGAGTTATCTCTATTTAGAGATTTAGTAACCCATGTATAATGATGTTTTTTTATAAGTGTTTTGATTCAAAGGACAGAGTTTTATATTTAATCATACACTGATGCATTTTGTTAGCAAATACGAGTAGAGAATTTATATTAGTGGAGGAATTAAATATGCTCATACCACGCTTGTATTTCAGGCTCCTTATAATGTGCTTGAAAAGATACAGCTCCATAATAAATTTACCTGAAACATATCGTTTTCCCCTAATACAATTATAGATAGGGAATAGATTAGCTATTGACGAATATATTAAATAAAATACTCTATATTTTTACTATTAAAAGAGGTTAATCATGTATGTAAGAAATAAATATACAAATATGCTTATAAGACTATCTAACTTAGAGGATTACGATATCTACTATATTTCCAAGGACAAGATCAGTAATTTCTGGTTTATCATTAATCAAGGAATCAATGATATGGCTAGTTTAGTAGGTGCTAGTTTTATTTGGGATGCTCCTGAGGAAAGATCTGTAGATAAACAAATAGAAATAATAACTAATGCCGCGAATAACGGTGCAGATGCTATGCTAATAGCTGCTCTCGATCCTGTAGGAGTATCCAGTGCAATAGAATATGCAAAATCCTTAGGTGTAAAAATTATATATCTAGATACTCCTTCAACTGCGGAAGGCATTGTAACACTAGCAACTAATGATTACATTGCTGGTGTTACTGCTGGTGAAAGTATGATTATTGAATTGGCAGCCGCCGGATATAGACAAGGCACAATAGGAATTGTTAGCGATTCCATAATGAGTACAAATACCAGAGAAAGAGTTAATGGTTTTCGCAGCGCATTAGCTACTAATAGAAATTTCAAACTGCTTAATACTCAATTTGGTCCTAACACAGCAAGTGCATTAATAATAGCAGATAGTTATATTGCTAATAACCCGGATTTAGTTGGAATATATGGTACCAATGAGGATACAACTATCGGTGTTGGGTATGCAATCAGTAAAAGTAGCATCCCAATAGTTGGAATAGGATTTGATTTTCCACCTGAAACTGAGAAATTGATTGAGAATGGAAGCTTAAAAGCGGTCATGGTACAAAATCCATACACAATGGGATATCTGGGAATGGCAGAAACCATAGCCGCTTTAAAGGGGTTTGACACAGGACCACCCTATATTAATACCGGGGTATCCGTCCGAACAAAGTATACAAATTAATGTTTATATGCGCCTGGCCTTTTATGCGATTTCTGTCCGTCGGACCAGAGGTTTGCCTACGCTTCCTTCAGCTTCCTTCAGATTCCACCTCACGATGAACACCCTTGCTGTTCAGCTATACATTTCCCACTACCTTGGCATATTCGGGACTTACACCCGTTAGAACGCGCCCATGGGGTGCAAAAAATAGGAAGTCCTCTAAAAAGGGCTTCCCAGACAAATTCCCATAACTAGATACACTTACATGCCCTAAAACAATCTCCTTTATCAGTAACATAATGTTGAGGGAGGAGTACAACTTAATAGCACACGTAAGTATGTTCTGCAAAAAAAGCAATCTCAGCAAAACCATTTCTTTCATATAATTTTTTTGCGCCAGAATTTGATTTCGCTATTCGAAGTCTAATCTTATCAATGGATTTGTTTGAACTCATAGTTCTAATGCAATGTCTTAATATGTAAGTTCCGTAGCCACGATTTTGGTATCTTGGTCTTACAACTAAATCAGTAATATAGTTTTCTTGAAAAATATATGCACCTACCAATTCGCCACTTAACCAAAACGAATAGATTTGATTATGTTTATTCAAAGTATCGAGTTTTTTTTGAAATTGCTTTTCATTTAAAGCATAGCTGTTTGTCTCCCAATCATTATCCACATTCAACTGATAATATGCAGAATCAAATAAAGCAATAAATTCCTTTAACCTGCTATTATCAAAATTTCTTTCTACTAAATTGCAGTTTGTTACTTGTGGTAAGTTTTTATCCTGATATTCAAGGTGGTATCCTTCCATATCTGATTGAAAACCTAAAGTTCTTACTAATTCAATTATTTTGGAATTATTCCCCCAAGTATTAAAGCATACCTCTTTTGTTAGATTTTCAGAAATGTATTCATTAGCTTTTAGCTTTATTAATTCTAAAACCTCTTCTATGCTATCTTCATTAAGAAAATAAGAATAAAAAATACAACAATCTTCGTTGTCAACTTTTATGAATACACCATTATTATCTACTGTATTTAATGAATATAGCACTTCAACATTTTGAATGGAATTGGCTACATATTCCTTTGCATGGGGGGATATTTTTTCAATTAATTCTAGTATTTCTTCTTGAGACATTATGTCAATTAATCCTTTCATTTCAGGTATATTAGTATTTTGGTGACATACCTGTATTTCTGTTTGTCCTTCATCGCTGGTAAGAAAATTCAGTATATCTCAGACTAAATAATACCATATTTATGAAAAACAATAAATAAAAAATCTTTAATCATCCACTAACTCTTTTCACATCGACTTTAAGGTTAGCAATGTCTCTTGACTTCTGTTCTACCCACTCACTTAGAATCTCTAAAGAAAAATCTTCATTCCCAAATATTGATGTATCTGGCCTCAGAATTATTTCTGTACCAGAAGAACCTACTAAGTTATTAATATAAAGTTCGTGCTGGGCAATGCCTCGTACATAGTTTTGATGGTAACTTTCTCCATTCCTTTTTACAATGATTTGCAAGGTCTCACATAATGAGTTTACAGTCTGCAAACCTGCTTGCATGAGGTCGCCCATTTGGCTATATTCTGCATTAGTTATTGGACTTCCTGCCAATATTTTATCAAATACAGCTTTACTTGCATGTAAATCTTTGGACAACGGTAACCCTCTTCCATTATCACTAAGTCTTATTCTTCCCTTAGACAAAAGCGTGATTTCTATGTTTGTGCAAAATCCGGCCTTAGCTTCTTCAAATGATTGTTCAAGAAATTCAAATACAAGCTGGTGTATATTGTGTTGTAACGAGCTTATCCCTTCCATATTAAACCTCCTGTTATTAATTTTTGGTACAACATATACAGGGACTGTATATGTTGTAAGATACTTCCTGACAGTACTTGGTGTTGATCCAAATAGTTGTGTAAAGGCACGTGTAAATCCTTCGTGTGAGTCAAATGCATACAATATTGCGACTTCAAGTACCTTCCGTCCTTCCAGCAACGAAACAATTGCATATTGTAATTTTCGAAGCCGAATATAACCAGTAACTGGCATTCCCATTGCATCAGAAAATAATTTGCTAAAATAGAACGGACTATAACCTACTAATTCAGCTAAAACACATAAATTTATTCTTTCATAAATGTGGTCATCTATATAAGCTAATACATTTTCCAACATATCACTATTCATATATACATTCACCCTCCAATAGTATGAAGTTGCTCGAGCAACATAATTATTATAGCAATTATTTCATTAGTATTCTTGACTTCATATACTATATGTTCGTAATAGTTTATAGTAGTGATTATACCATATGCATATTTGTAAAACTTCTGAGATGAACAGTATCAGAAGAACAGTATCAAGAAGCTACCTTTTATCATGTTGTAAAAGTATGAGAATTTAAATAAATACTGCTGATAGTAAAGAGAAAACTGCAGTTAAAACCAGCGATGAATATTGATGTAGTTTTTGATGCTAAAACTAAGAAAGATACAGCATAGATACCAGAAGAAACAAACTGAAGATCAATCCTTGTAATAATATAAATCGCTAAAGAATCACCAAACAAAAATAAGGATTAGAGCTAAAAGCTGAAACCCTTAATTTACTAAGCGCGAAACAGGATTCGAACCATAATCCTATCCTTCAAATGCTGAAAAAAAGGGGGGGTTCATCCACTTCTGATTTATGTGCACATAATTTGCACATATTTTAAATTCGTTGTTTTAAAATATTGCGCATTACACATTTACTTCGCTTAATGCTTATACTGCAGTGTCAGACAATTCATAAATACACTCAACAGTTTAAATGTCTTTATAATTCTCAATAATGTCGCATATCCGTAAATACACTTTAGAAAACTGCCTCATAATACAAGCAATTTCTTTGCATTTCGCAGCATCCTGTAAAACTTCGTAGCTTATGTTAAATTCGCCACCTGCTTCTTTTAACTGGTTTTCTAAATCGTCCAACGCCCTGTATTCCTTATCAAGTAGCGGTGTGATGCCAGCTAATTCCGGATTCATTTGTATAGCACGGTCGGTTGTATGTTGTTTGGAAAAAATGTTTGTGGCTATGATACAGATATAGACACAATAATAACGCCAGCTTGCAATACTGTTTGATGCTTCAAAGTCTTTTTTTGACATGTGATAAAAATCACTTTCCAGCATATTCGCCCACTGTTCAAAAGCATCATTGCCGAAAAACACATCGTTGCTTTTGTTCGGCAGCGTTCTTATCAATCGAGGTGCGTCCATTAACGCTTTTTTATATGATTCCGCAATCGCCGGAAACGCTTCTTTCTTCCCCTCGATAAATACAAATACATAAGGCAAGCCATCGTCTAATGTAAAGGGCATAAGGTTTGTGGCTTCTTCCGGCAAACGATAAAAACACTCACCATCGTTTTCGTAACCGATAACTACAGATACTTCTTCGGTCGGCCACGGTTCGCCGCCTGAAAACGGCGTATGGTAAAAGCCTTTGCCAAGGACAGGGATACCTTTATCGATATACTCAATGATTTTGGTTTTGCATTTTTCCTTGTCTTTCATCCACTCTTCGGCATCAATATATGAAAAATTATAGCCGATTGCGTCAAAGACCCGTTTTATTAACTCATAATCAAACTTTGTGTGTGAGAAACAAACTTGCCATTTGTTCTTATCTGTACCGTACACCTGCACATAGCAATCGCCCGAAACAGCGGAGAAGAACCAATAATCATACTGTTCGTCCTCACCCAGGCACTCCATTAAAAATTTCATGCAGCCGTTAAAAACATAATTCTGCCCTTTGTCAGGATACTGTAATTGATGAATAGGTATGTTATCAATCAGTTTACGTGACATGTCAAATCCTCCTTGAATAGTTACATTGATAGTCAGCGGTTGAAAGTGTTTTAATTTACCTCCTTGTTTTCGCACGCTTGAAGGGGATATGCCGTGAAACCTTATGAAAGCCTTTGAAAAACTCTCTTGTGTATCGTATTGATAGCGCATAGCAACATCAATGATTTTGCTTTTTCCATGCAGTAATTCTTGCCCGGCCAAACTTAAACGTCTGTTGCGAATATAATCGCCAATCGTCATACCCGTCACCAAATGAAAAATACGTTGAAAATTTGAATTTGAAGAAAACGCTTTGTTTGATACCTCGTCAATACTTATTTCATTGGTTAGGTTATTTTCAATATAATGTATCGCTTTCGATAGGCTTGTTATCCAGTCCACAGTTTATCTACCTCCTTACGTCAATGCTACAATAATCACGAAGAGAAAGTCATGTCTTAAAATGCTCAATGTTGTCCGGTATTTAAAATAAACAGCATTACCTAATATAAATAATCTTCAGTTCGCATTTGTTAATAAAAACAAATCTCTCGACGCCATACAAATTCCCATTAATACACATTTCAAATACAATGATAACATACTAAATAAAATAAGCAAATATATCAGTAATATGTGTACACCAAATACCAAAGTGTATACTCTGCACTTCCTCAAAAAATGTATACTTTCATTAGGGTATTAATAAGGTAATACCTTTTTTACTAGAAAAATATGGAATCAACATGAATGTAATGAAACACGCATCATAACATGAAATCTTTGGAAAAGCTTTAATGGGAACATGCAGGAGTTACATATAAGAGTCCTCATTGCACAAGAAGGACTACTGCAAGTCGATTGAGCACGGCAGGAATGCCACTTGATAGGCTTTAAATAATAGCAATAAAAAGATCATGAAAAACTAGTACATATATCAGCGCAACAAAAAATCCCTTGAAAATCAAGGGATTTCGTAAGCGCGAGACGGGATTCGAACCCGCGACCCTCGCCTTGGCAAGGCGATACTCCACCACTGAGCCACTCGCGCATTTACTATTGTATGTGTGAGGTTTTTGTTATTTATTTTACCGCCTCAGCACATACAGTAGTATACTATATAGGAAATATAATGTCAATACTAATTTAATAAATTTTTTATTTAATATATTTATTATATAAAATTAAGACATTTTAACACTAATGATGTAATCATTCTTCTTTAGATTCTGGCTGCTGATATTATTCACATATACCGGTCTGGCATCCAGCCACATCTCTTCTGCTGCTATGAGAAGATGTGAAAGACAGATTCCCATATCAATAAGTCTGGTTTCCTTCATAACATTTTTCATCAATATGTTTCTGGTAGAAAACAGATGTATACGGTTATTATATACAACCATTCTCCAGGGCTGACTGTTTAAAACGGAGGGTGACAGTCTGGCAGCGGATATCATCGTACGGACATTCTTATCCACTTCTTCCTTAAATACGGCAATGTCCTTAATCGCTAATCTCCTTGCCTTCTCATTCTGCCTGTATACCTCATTCTCCGCTTCTCCAAAAGCAAGGGTTATAACCTGCTCATAACCCTCCGCCACCGTCTCACTCTTCAGATTCAGATTAGCAATATAACAGCAGCCAAGTCCTCTTGCTGTAATATAAAGAGCTATCTGCTCCATTACATAACCGGCATTTAATTGATAATCCGATTCCGTTGTGGAATACAGCACAAGATAATGAGGAGCCTTAACCGTAAGAATCCCTGGCTGCAGGCGCTTTAGTCCAGCCAGCTCCACTATCTTATATTTTACTTTTATATCATCAGACAGCATAGGTATACTTTCTGCAAAATTAGCAATATGGTCAAGTACCTTCTGATCTATTTTATCCATACTGTATTTACGGACAGATTTCCTGGCAAAAATTGCTTCGTAAAGATTCATAGCAGACTCCTTATACCCTAATTAGGGCAGCTCATCTCCTCTGACTCGCCTCTTAATTTCTCCATGGCGTATCTTTTATAGTACAGCGGAGATATTCCATAGTATTTCTTAAACAGTTTGCTGAAATGATAGACATCCTCATATCCAACCCGGTTGGCAATACTCTTAATGCTCTCCCCTTCCGAAGACAGAAGAATATCTCTTGCCTTTTCAAGCCTTATCTTAATCAGATAGTTAATTGGTGATTCCCCTGTCTCTTCCTTAAATATCTTGGAGATATACACAGGGCTTAAGTACATATTATGGGCAATCTGATCAAGGGATATTTTGGTCTCATAATTTTCATTCAGGTAGTTAATGATCTTCTTGACTGCATAACTTTTGTTATAGGACTCAAAATTTAAGCCCTTCTGGCTGGTAGCGGCTTCTGTAATATCCCTGATTATATGAAGCATAATCTGAATCATATGGGCTTTCAGCATAAAATACTTACCTGCCTTACAGCTTTCGTTTTCAGATATCATCTCATAGCAGTGTTTGGATATATCCTGCTTTGTCTCCGATGATGTATGAAGTATATGCCCTCCGTCTTTAAATATCAGAGAATTGGGCGGCATATTCTTAAACTGAAAGCCTGTGAAACCGGCAAAGAATTCTACTGTTGGTTCCTTTGGATTTACTAGGATGTTCTGATGCTTTACACCTGGGTTACACATAATAACATCCCCTGCTTCTACATCATATACTGTTCCTTCCACCAGATATTTGCCTTTTCCTGATAATATATATGTCAGTTCGGTAAAATCATGCTCATGGTAACTGCTTTCCTTAACCATCTTCTGCTTACTGACAAATAATATCGTCGGGTTTAAGTCGTAGTAGGTTATATCAAACTGGTGCTGGCACATAGAATTCCTCCTTCTCTGATTTATACTCTCCCCCAGGGTGCGTCTGAAGACTTCTTGAGCCGGACTGTGCTTCCACTTTGTTCTTTCAGCAGCAATATGAAATGCAATGGGGGATTGCATTTTCTATATTGCAGCAAGTCATAAATCAAGTGAGGCACTCAGAACGGTGCAATGAGTTTCAAACACGCTCTAGCCTCTATTGTAATAAAGCTACTTAACGTTTCGTAAATTCATTTGGTTGCATCTCTTTCATTATATCATCTTTTTTGGATTTGAAAAACCTTTTTTCATATTTTTATGGTTTTGCAATTTTTGTCGATATAATTGACCTTATATAACAATTGACATGCTTTTCATAACAAAGTACATTTTATTTTTGTGGTCTGATACTATAATAGAACAGAATCTTAAAATACAGATGCTGCGCCATATCATAAAATACAGGCCGGCATAAGAGTGGAGGCTAAATATTATGACAGCAATGCAATGGGTTTTTTCATTTTTGAAAAAACACCGCTTTCGACTGATGACAGCATTGTTATTAGTTACCGTATCCTGTCTTTTGACCATCGTCAATCCTTACATATCCGGTATCATCGTGGACGACGTTATCAAAGGCGGGAACACAGGAATACTTCCTGAACTGGTACTGCTTCTCATCGGTACTACTGTAGTAAGATCTCTTGTAAAATATCGATTTCTTGTGATATTTGAGACTACTTCGCAGAACATGCTTTACAATATGCGTGATTATGTATACCGCAGATTCCTGGAAGAAGACTTTACCTTTTATAATAAGAACAGGACCGGTGATTTGATGTCAAGACAAACCGGTGATATGGATGCTATCAGGCACTTCGTTGCTTATGTAATTTATTCTGTTTATGAGAACTCTCTGTTGTTTATCATAGCTCTGGTTATGATTTTTACAGTTGATTACAGGCTTGCCCTGTGTATGATTGCTGTTGTTCCCATAACAGTATTATTAACCCGCAAACAGCTGACTTCTGTTAAGGCTGCCTTTCATAATATCAGACAGCGCTTTTCAAGCCTTAACACCTTTGTACAGGAAAATGTCAGCGGTAACCGTGTAGTTAAGGCCTTTGCCAAAGAAGATTACGAAATACAGAAATTTAACAAGGAGAATGATGGCTACCGTGATGCAGAGCTTGCAGCTGCTGGTATCTGGAAAAAGTATGTGCCTATTTTCGAATTCCTTGCCAACTTTCTGACGGTAATTCTTTACCTGGTGGGCGGTATCATGGTTATCAAAGGTTATATTTCCTTAGGAAAGATGGTAACTGTCAGCGGATACCTCTGGATGCTTAATAACCCTTTGAGAATGGCAGGCTGGCTGGCTAACGATTACCAGCGTTTTGTTACTTCCGCAGAGAAGATCTACTCAACAATTAAAGAAGAACCAGGCATTAAGACCCCCTGCAAAGGACAGAAATCCAAACGCTTCGAAGGCATTCTGGAATTCAAAAATGTCCATTACAAAGCAGAAGACGATGTTATCTTAACGGATATTAATTTCAAAGTAAAACCCGGTCAGACCGTAGGTATTATCGGTGCTACCGGTGCAGGTAAATCCACCCTTATGAACCTTTTATGCCGTTTCTATGATGTTACCGATGGGGAAATTACTGTTGATGGTATTAATCTTAAGGACATGGACTTATATCAGCTTCGCAGCAATATCGGTATGGCAATGCAGGATGTATTCCTGTTCTCTGATACCATTGAAGGCAATATTGCCTACGGCAATCCCAACTGTACCCTGGAGGAAGTGAAAGAAGCAGCCAAGGTTGCCAATGCTCATGACTTTATTATGAATATGCCTGACGGCTATGACACCATTGTCGGTGAAAGAGGAATGGGTCTCTCCGGCGGACAGAAACAGCGTATTTCCTTAGCCAGAGCCCTGCTTAAGAACCCTTCCATCGTTATTCTTGATGATACTACCTCCGCCGTGGATATGGAAACTGAAACACAGATTCAGCAGCAGTTAGGTTCCCTGTCCGATAAGACAGTATTTATCATTGCCCACCGTATTTCCTCCATTAAAGATGCCGACCTCATTCTGGTATTGGATAACGGTAAGATAATAGAATCCGGCAATCACGATTCTCTCATCAATAAAAAAGGCTATTATTATACGGTATTTAACCACCAATACGGTGAGTTCGACCAGTTTGCAGGCGGAAACTATAAGGAGGTGTACAATTAATGGCCCGTAATAAATACGATATTGACGAAACCCTCCAGAGCGAATTCAGCTTTGAACAATTAAAACGACTTTATTCCTATATAAAGCCACATCGTAAGGAAATGTATTTCACAATCCTTTTAATGGTTATATCCAGTGCCCTTGGTATGTTCACACCAAGAATCCTGATGATGATCATGGATGATTATATCCCCAATGAGAATATCAGGGGAGTTATTATGATCAGTATCGTTTTGATGCTGCTAAACCTTATAGTGGTGGTAATTCTCCGATTAAAGATTCAGATCACTACAAAACTTGGTCAGAACATCATCCATAAAATCAGAAGTGATATTTTTAACCACCTGCAGGAACTGCCCTTCTCCTATTATGATGACCGTCCTCACGGCAAGATTCAGGTTAGGGTCGTAAATTACGTTAACAGCTTAAGTGATCTGCTTTCAAACGGTATCATAAATACCATTACCGATTTATTCAGTTTGATCTTCATCGTAATATTTATGCTGTCCATTAATATCAGACTGACGATTGTATGTTTACTGGGTCTTCCCGTACTAATGGCAGTAATCTTCTTTATAAAGAAGAAACAGCGTATTGCCTGGCAGATTTCCAGTAACAAGTCCTCTAACTTAAATGCTTATATTGCAGAGAGTATTAACGGTATCCGTGTTACCCAGAGCTTTGTCAGAGAAGAGGAAAACATTAAGATCTTCAATAGCTTGAGCGGTAAATACAGCGATGCCTGGATGAAAGCAGTTAAATACAACTTTCTCTTATGGCCCGCCATTGATAATATCTCAACCCTTACCATGGCTGCTGTTTATATCCTTGGTGTAAGCTGGATTACAGGAGATGTAAGCGGCGTAACCGTCGGTGTTCTGATTGCCTTTACCGGATATATCGGACGCTTCTGGGCACCTGTTAACACACTGGCAAGCTTTTATAATTCTCTCCTTACTGCTATCTCCTATCTGGAGAGAATCTTTGAAACCATTGACGAGCCGGTACTGGTAAAGGACAAAGAAGGTGCCGTGGAAATGCCTCCCATCAAAGGAACAGTGGATTTTAAAGATGTTGTTTTCAGTTACGAGGAAGGTATTCCGATCTTAAACGGTATCAACTTTACTGCCAAACAAGGTGAATCCTTTGCCATAGTAGGCCCTACCGGTGCAGGTAAGACTACCATCATTAATCTTATCAGCCGATTCTATAACCTGGATTCCGGAAGTATTCTGATAGATGGTGTGGATATTAATGATGTTACCATTAAATCCTTAAGAAAACAGATGGGTGTTATGCTTCAGGACAGCTTCATCTTCTCAGGAACCATTATGGATAATATCCGTTATGGTAATATGGAAGCTACCAATGAACAGGTTATGGAAGCAGCTAAGACAGTATGTGCCCATGACTTTATCATGGGTCTGGAGAAAGGCTATGAAACAGAAGTAAATGAACGCGGCAGCCGCCTTTCTGCCGGTCAGCGTCAGCTTATATCCTTTGCAAGAGCACTCTTGGCAGATCCTAAGATTCTGATTCTGGATGAAGCTACTTCAAGTATTGACACAGAAACTGAGATTCTTTTGCAGGAAGGCCTTGCAAAACTCTTAAAGGGTCGTACCTCCTTTATCATTGCACACCGTCTTTCCACCATAAAGAATTCCGACTGTATTCTCTATGTAGATAAAGGTAAGATCCTTGAAATGGGTAACCATGATAAACTGATGGAAAATGACGGCTACTACCACAAGCTTTTCGTTTCCCAGTATGATTTCTTGAATAAAGCTGCAGATATATAAATAGAGGCAATATAAAACCTACTAAATATTTTGATTTGTAAGCTGCCGGTCTTACTTCACACTTTTAAGATATATTTATTACGAAGCTATTGGAATTGAAGCTGATGTATTTTTAACTAATGCATTTCAAAGCTAATGTATCTTAAACTAATGTATCTTAAGCTAATATATCTTAAGCTAATATATCTTAAGCTACTGTATTTTAAAGCTGGTGCGAAGTAAGATTGGCCGCTTTACTTTAGGCAAAAATCATTATACTCATTTTATTCCTAGGATTATTATTTTTCCTGTAGTAAAATAAATTCGTTAAATGAAACCTTAGCATATCACATCACAATTAGTTTCACTAAGAAAGGAGACGTTCTATCATGAATCTGACTTATATGGTGTTTAGAAATGGAATTGAATATGGGCAGAGAAAAGAATTAAAGGAACCTCTCTGCATTTCTACCCTTTTGTGAAATGTTCGAATAAAATCTGCACGCAAACGGCGTGCTTTTTTTATGCCTTAAATCACCTGATACTACACCATCTAAGTTCGCTTTTATTCTTTTATAACCTCATTCTTGGAATATTAATTTTCAAATTGATATTCCAGAATTCGTAGCTGAAAAAAGTCTTGTTTTCAGCTTAACGATTAACATCTATTTTATTTATTCAGGAGGATCTTAGATGATTTCATTAGAAAATTACGGTTATACCGATTACTTTAGCAAACAGATAACCGAAAAAGAAAAAGAGCTGGGTCTTATCCCCGCAAGAATAATATCCATTCAGAAGGAAACCTATAAGCTGATCTCTGAATGTGGTGAAAACAATGGCAAATTAAAAGGCTCTGTATTTTATCAGGACATCGAGCTAAAGACATATCCGGCTGTGGGAGATTTCGTGCTTATTAAGGCAAACAACCAGGGCGAGGATATCATATACCGCGTCCTTGACAGACGCTCCAGTTTCTCCAGAGCCAACCCCTCCCTACCCTCTAAAATATCCGGTGCCAGTGCTCAGATGGTTGCCACTAATTTCGACTATGTGTTTGTCATGGCCTCCCTAAACCATGACTTTAACTTACGAAGGCTGGAAAGGTATCTGGCTGCGGCCTGGTATAGCGGCGGCATACCCGTTGTAATACTAACCAAAGCAGACCTTTGTGAAGATTACGAGGAGAAACTTGTCCAGACAGAGGCTATTGCGCCAGGCATTGGTGTTCATGCTATAAGCAGCCATACAGGTCAAGGGCTGGAGGAACTGAACCAGTATCTAAAACCCGGTAAGACCCTTGTATTCATGGGCTCCTCCGGTATCGGAAAATCCTCTCTGGTTAACAGTCTGGCCGGGGAAGAACTTATGAAGGTTAATATCATCCGGGAGGACGACAGCAAAGGTCATCACACCACCACCTACCGCCAGTTATTTGCCCTTGAAAGTGGTGCTTTGATTATTGATACCCCCGGTATGCGAGAACTCGGTATCTGGTCAGCAGACGAAGGCGTAAGCGAAGTATTCTCTGACATTGAGGAGCTGATAGCAAGCTGCCGTTTCCACGACTGCAGTCACAAAACAGAGCCCGGCTGTGCTGTCAAGAAAGCCTTAGCAGAGGGAACTCTTACGAAATCCAGATTTCAGTCCTATTTAAAACTTGAAAAAGAAGCAAGATATACTGCAAAAAAAGCTGCAATGTTTGAGAAAAGACTTCAAAATAATTTAAACAACTCTAAGAAAAGAAACAGCAGATAATTATTGATTTAAGTGTCTAATTCATTTTTTCATTAAGCCGGAAACTTAACTACCTGAGAAATTTTCTTTAGGAAATAGGGACAAATCTTCTTAGATAGGGAACTATAATACTTTCAAGTTCACTTTCATTCTTACTATTTCATGCAAATGAATAGAGCGTAGATAGAAATAAGACAATGAATCGGTATCCATAATAACAAAAAAGAGCCGATCTGAAATTTATGAATATTCCTCCTTAAGGTAAGCAGTTTTTTAACTTCCTGCCTTAAGGAGAGTAATAATTCATCCATTTGAAATCGGTTCTTTTTTGAGCCTTTTCTTGGGGCTTTTCTCGAGGCTTTTCTTGGGGCTTTTTCTTGGGCTTTTTCTTGACCCTATCTTGACCTTATCTTGGCCTTATCTTGGCCTTATCTTGGCCTTATCTTAATCTATAATCCGAATTATTTAATTACAGTGATAATATCTTACTGGTGTATTCTCTGATGACACCTACAGATTTCTTGAACTTCTCAAGTTCTTCTTCTGTCAGATGTACTTCCACTACATCACTGACACCACTCCGGTTAAGAATAGAGGGAACGCCACAGAATACGTCATGTTCTCCGAATTCACCTTCTAACAGGGTCGATACCGGAATAATTTTATTTTCATCATTTAAGACTGCCTTTATTATTCCTGCCGCTGTAGTTGCAATACCATAGCAGGTGGTACCTTTGATATTAAGGATATCAAAACCTACCCGGGTTACTTTATATACGATTTCATCCAGATTGATTTCATCATATTCCTTATTATCGGAAAGAATATCATTAATCCTCTTACCGCCTACTGTTACATGGGACCAGGGGCACATCTGGCTGTCTCCGTGCTCACCCATAGTATAACCCTGTACACTTCTTGGATCCACATTAAAAAGCTCTCCGATAAAATGCTTTAATCTCGCGGAATCCATGGCTGTACCGGTTCCAATAACCTGGTTCTTAGGAAGTCCTGAGATTTTATATACATAATGTGCGATAATATCTACCGGATTGGACACTACAATAAAATGTCCCTTAAAGCCAGCTTCCATAATAGGCGTAACAATGGACTTGGCAATTTTTGCTGACAGCTCCAGTGTATCCAGTCTTGTCTGTCCGGCTTTTGGTGGTGCTCCGGCTGTGATAACAACTATATCTGCATCTCCACAGTCCTCATAGGTTCCTTGGGTAACTTTAACATTACGGTTTAAATATTCTACGCAGTGGCACAGGTCCATTACCTCTCCTCTGGCTTTATCCTTATTAATATCTATAATCATTACCTCATCACATACTCCCTGTGTTATGAGACTGAAAGCTGTGGATGAGCCAACCATTCCTGCTCCAACGATTACAACCTTGCTTCTGTTAATTGTCATTTAAAACTCCTTTCTTATCCTGCCTGACTGCTATTCTTTATGATATTCGATTCTGTTACGGCCATTTCCCTTGGCCTGATATAGCAGTTTGTCTGCAATACCTACCAGTTCTTTGATACTTTCTCCCTGATAGCAGGCAAGACCAATGCTTATTGTAACACGAAGTTCCTTATTTTCAAATACATAATTGCTTATACATTCTTTTATTCTCTCAGCGACTTCTACAGCACTGCTGGCGCCTTTTATACCACTAAGTATAATCATAAATTCTTCACCGCCATAACGGCCGGCAAAGTCACTGCTTCTTAAACAGCTCTGGATAATCTCTGAAATTCTAATCAGCACCTGGTCCCCCAGCTGATGCCCATAGGTATCATTTACACGTTTAAAATGATCGATGTCTAACATCATAACTGCCAGGCCTGTAGGTTCTTGCTGCTGCCGTACTATTTCTCTGTCCAGTATTTCCAGTATGTACTCATGGTTATGCAGGCTGGTGAGGCTGTCTTTCACCGCTTTTTCCTTAAATAATTCATTGCTGATTACCAGTTCTTCATTGATTCTTTCTATTTCTGCTTTTTTTCTTGCTAAAAGCTCCTCTTCTTTTTTGCGGTCAGTGATATCTCTTGCTACAAATACGAAACCAAAAGCTTCCTTTGCTTCATCTCTGAGGGCAGAGGCTTTTACTTCTGCATACCTGAGTTCACCATCCTTTTTATGATATCTTAACTGCATTTGATTAATTTCATTGTTTAAGTAGCTTTTATTGGATTTATTCCATTGCCTTTCACTGCCCTTTTCTAAAAAGGCAAATATATACTCTGGAAGTTCTTCCTCTGATATATCGTACCCCAGAAAGTTCTTTATACTTTTACTGCAATAGCTTAACCTGCCTTTCATATCGGTAACCAATACCAGATCAGGTATGGAATCCATTAATTTACTGAACATTTCTTCGCTTTCCTTAAGCCTCGCTACCGTTTCCTTATGGCGCTTCATTTCCAGCTTCAGTTCTTCCATTGCCCGAATGTCCTGAGCAATAATCAGATATCCAAGCTCCAGTCCGTTGTCGGTTCCTTTAATGGGAACTATGGTCATGTTAACTGGTATAGTTTCACCCTGTTTCGTCTTAATGCTTATATTGTAGTGTTTCTTTCTATGAGGTGAGCTCCCCTTAACCCAGGTTCTGAATTGCTTCTGCTCATCGCCTAAGAGCTTTTCAAATTTGCTGCTGACAAGGTCTTCTGTCTCATATCCCAGTACCATCTGTGCCTGCCGGTTTATCTGTATAATTTTCCCCTCTAAGTCAATGAGGAATTCGTAATCCATGGTTTCCTTAAATAATTCCTTAATGATTAATTCGTTAGGCGTCAGAAGAAAATTATACTTTCTGATTGCATGGTTTATGCCCAGTATCATAATAACACTGAATATCTGCGTACTATTCAAAAAACCCTCTACATACCGTGGTATTACGAATTCACCAATCAGAGCAAGAATATAGGTAATCACCCCTGTTGTTACTATTACATATACCTGTTTCTTTACAATAATATGAGGCGTTTTATGCTTCCATACCAGAAGCCGGAGCATGCCGATTAAAGTATAGAGGTAATTATAAACCGGATTGCTCAGGTTAAAGAAATGATAAAGGCCCCTTGGCCAGCTCCCTCCAAGAGGAAACACAAATACAGTGAGAACACAGTAGAAAAAAGCCGGAGAAAATAACAGGATACATTTAATCGGGCTGTATATGAGCCTGTCATCTGTAATTACTAAAATCATAAAGAGCAACAGAGCCGGAAAGAAACACCATCCCAAAGCCGATAGCTTGTTCCAGAAACTAAAAACATAAAGGTTATCCGTTACTACATAGGCAATGGAATAAGCAAATGCCCAAATTGCCAGGGCGGCTGTAAGCAGCTGAAAAGCTTTTCCTAACCCTGAATTCTTATTAAGCGTATAGGTAGATATCCCCACAGACAGATAAATAACCCCAGCAATCATTGATAGAAACGACAATACATATTCCATATTAATCCGTCCTCGGCTCTGAATTTTTACGAAAATCTTAAGATTACTATAACAGAATTAATAATGCTAATCAATTCGTAACAGCTGAAAATCGAGCTATCCTGACCTATTATTTTTATCAATGAATCGTTCCGGCTAATCCTTTCTATATCTGAAAGCATTAAAAGGCTTCACTTCCATAAAAGCATAAAAATCACCCCGGGTCAGCACATTTGCCGGGGTGATCTGTAATACAATTTAACATATGTTTCTAAGCTTGTAAAGTTATTTGAAATACTCAACACCGGATTCAAAGATATACTGATCCCGGTTGCCGGTAATATTTACAGCAACTCCTTTACCTTTTCTTTCCGAATGCGTCATCTTACCAAGAACTCTTCCATCAGGACTTGTGATACCCTCTATGGCGTAATAAGAACCATTGGGATTGAACTCCTCACTCATTGCAGGATTTCCGCTTAAATCCACATACTGGGTAGCAACCTGTCCTGCTGCAAATAGCTTGCTTATCCATTCCTGGTTCGCAACAAATCTTCCTTCCCCATGAGAGGTAGGGATTGCATAGGTTCCGCCAAGTTCTGCCCTCTTAAGCCAGGGTGATTTATTGGATACAACTTTTGTATATACATACTTGGAAACATGGCGTCCGATATGATTGGTAGTTAACGTAGGGGAATCCTCCTTTTGAGGAGTAATCTCACCGTAAGGCACCAGCCCCAGTTTGATAATAGCCTGGAAGCCGTTACAGATACCAAGTGCCAGACCATCTCTTTTCTTTAAGAGATCATCAACTGCTTCCTTTAATTTTGCATTCTGAAAGGCAGTAGCAATAAACTTACCGGAACCATCGGGTTCATCACCTGCTGAAAATCCGCCGGGGAACATGATTATCTGCGCTTCCTTCACTGCCTTAACGAATCTGTCAACTGATTCCTCAATACTTCCCGTTGTCAGGTTACGGAATACTACAATATCTGCTGTGGCACCTGCCGCCTCAAAAGCCAGGGCAGAATCGTATTCACAATTGGTCCCCGGAAATACAGGAATAAATACTCTGGGTTTTGCTATTTTTTCTTTTGTATAATAGATAGTCTTCTTTTCTTCGTAAATACCTGTATCAATTAAGGTCTCCTTCACTCCGGAGGAGGTAGGAAATACTTTTTCCAAAGAATTTTCCCAGCTGTTCTGTGCTTCTTTCAGTTCCACCTTAGCTTCTTTATAAGTAAATGTCTTATCAGCCGTAACTTCACCTACATGGAGAAAGTTTAATTCAGAGGTCCTTATGGCTTCCAGACCTTCCTCTTTCACTTCCAGAAGCAGGGCACCATATGCCGGTGCAAAAAGCTCCTCTTCTGTCAGTTCCTTCTGAAAAGCAATACCGAATTTGTTTCCAAAAGCCATCTTACTTGCTGCCTCAGCGATACCAAAAGCTCCGGGAGCGTATGCTGCTGACACAAGTCCTTTGTTCATAAGTTCATGAACCTTTTCATAGGAGGCTTTGATTGACTCATAAGCCGGCAGATCGTATTCGTCCTTCTCTGCCAGGACTGCGATTAAGTGAGAGCCTGCTTCTTTTATTTCTCCGGTAATAACCTGAGAAGCTTTCGTTATTGCTACGGCAAAGGATACAAGGGTAGGAGGTACATCAATGTCCTGAAAGGTTCCGGACATACTGTCTTTGCCGCCAATAGAAGCAAGCCCTAAGCTTAACTGAGCTTCATAAGCTCCCAGTAATGCTGCCAGAGGTTCTCCCCAGCGTTTTGCATCGTCTCCCAGTCTTTTAAAATATTCCTGGAAGGTGAAATAAATAGTTTTATAATCTCCGCCGGATGCAACTATCTTTGCAACAGAGGAGAGGATGGCATACACCGCACCATGATATGGGCTCCAGCTGGATAAGAAGGGATCAAAACCATAACTCATCAAGGTAACGGTATCGCATTCGCCTTTTAAGGAGGGAAGCTTTGCCGCCATGGTCTGTACCGGTGTGGTCTGGTATTTACCGCCGTAGGGCATCGTAACCGTTGCAGTTCCGATAGAGCTGTCGAACATCTCTACCAGTCCCTTTTTGGAACAGCTGTTAAGGTCACTCAATACCTTAAGCAGCTTGGTTCTAAAGGAAAAACTCTCAGCTGTCCTGGAACCCTCTGACTTTCTGTCATAAAAGCTGCTGCCGTTTTTAAAATAATTATCCTGGACTGCAGGAGGTGTTACCACCACCTCTGTTTCCTGATGAGCACCGTTGGTATTTAGAAACTCTCTGGATATATTAACAATCTCCTTGCCTCTCCATACCATAACAAGTCTGGGCTCTTCCGTGACTTCTGCCACAAGAGTAGCTTCCAGGTTCTCTTCCTCTGCATACTGAAGCAGTGCTTCTACATCTCCTGCATCGGCTACCAGTGCCATTCTCTCCTGGGACTCGGATATCGCAAGCTCTGTACCATCAAGTCCGGCATATTTCTTAGGGACCTTGTCCAGATCAATAAATAATCCGTCTGCCAGTTCTCCGATTGCAACCGCCACGCCGCCGGCACCAAAATCATTGCATTTCTTAATCAGCCTGCTGACTTCCTCCCTGCGGAAAAGTCTTTGAAGCTTTCTTTCGGTAGGTGCATTTCCTTTCTGAACTTCCGCTCCGCAGGTTTCAATGGAGGCTTCTGTATGCACCTTGGAAGAGCCTGTAGCACCGCCGCAGCCATCCCTTCCGGTTCTTCCTCCCAGAAGGATTATCCTGTCACCAGGTTCGGAGGACATTCGCATAACATTCTTTCTGGGAGCAGCCCCCATAACAGCACCAATTTCCATTCTCTTTGCCACATAACCCGGATGATAGATTTCATCAACCAGTCCGGTAGCAAGTCCTATCTGATTACCATAAGAGCTGTAGCCGCTTGCCGCACCGGTTACGATCTTTCTCTGAGGGAGCTTTCCCTTAAGCGTATCTTCAATAGCCACTCTCGGGTCTGCTGCACCGGTAACTCTCATTGCCTGATAGACGTAACCCCTTCCGGATAAGGGATCTCTTATGGCACCGCCCAGGCAGGTGGCAGCACCACCAAAGGGTTCTATCTCAGTGGGATGGTTATGGGTCTCATTCTTAAAGAATACCAGCCACTCCTCATTCTTTCCTTCAATTTCAACAGGAACAATAATGGAGCAGGCATTGATTTCCTCGCTTTCCTCCATTTCCTTAAGCTTTCCCTGGCTTTTCAGCTTTTTCATAGCCATAAGGGCAATATCCATCAAGGACATATATTTATCCTCTCTGCCCTGATACAGTTCCTTATGATCTTTTTGATATCTTAAAAAGGATTCTTCAAGAGGTTTTTTAAAATACCCGTCTTCAATCTTTACCTTGGTAAGCTCTGTAAGAAAGGTCGTATGTCTGCAGTGATCAGACCAATAGGTGTCGAGAACTTTGATTTCCGTAAGAGAGGGATCTCTTTTCTCCTCTGATGCAAAATACTTCTGTACATGGAGAAAATCCTTGATGGTCATGGCAAGGTTAAGGGATTTATAAAAGTCCTTTAGTTCCTCACTGTTCATACTGGTAAAACCCTCCAGAACAGCTACATCCTCCGGTTCATTATAAGTGGTTTCAAGAGTTTGGGGTTTTGAAAGCTTTGCTTCCCTGGAGTCTACGGGATTAATGCAGTAGGCTTTGATTTTCTGGAATTCTTCTTCTGTCAGATTACCGGATAATACATAGGTGGTTGCACAGTTAATTACCGGAGCTTCCTTGGGAGACAATAATTTCACGCATTGAACGGCAGAATCTGCTCTCTGATCGAACTGACCGGGAAGATATTCTACAGAAAATACGAAATCCTTCTCTTCTTTCGGAAATTCTTCGGTGAACAAAAGGTCTACGGGAGGTTCAGAAAATACCGTACCTAAAGCTCTCTCTATGGTCTCCTCGCTGATATTCTCAAGGTCATATCGGTTCAATACCCGAACCTGTTTTAAACTTCCTATTGAAAGGTAATTTTCTATTTCTTCCAGTAATTCCTGTGCTCTAACTGCATATGCCGGTTTCTTCTCTACATAAATTCTTCTGACACTGCTCATGTTGTTCCTCCATTCCCATCTTTGCTCACGTTTTCCTTCAACTGTCACTGAATGTTACTCTAAGGCTGCCGCTAATATTTAACTATATGCTGCTGCTTTTCTATTTTCCAAAACGGCAGGATTTTCTCCGTCATACCTCTGTTACAGGGATATCATACTTCCACTGCCATAAAATCTTACCTCATTATAACACAGCTGTTTTTATAATTGAAATTAATATATATTAAAGTGTTAATAAGCCTGCCTAATGTTTACACGAAAAAAATTCATCTTATACTATTTATTATAAAACTTTTTGCCTTCATAATACGTCTTATAAATAGAAGACAACACATGCATGCCCGTTACTTCAAATAATAACACGTTTCCGCTTTTAGAGCCAGTGGTGAGTACAGACAATCTGATTTTCCACAACCCTGAATTTCTCTGAACAGCGGATTGAGAGGATACTATGAAACTCCAAATCACCTATGAAGAATTAGCTGAGTTTATCCTTCATAATCAGGACAATTATTACAGACTGGCCTTTAGCTATGTAAGAAACAGAGAAGATGCCCTGGACATTGTACAGGAGTCCATTGTAAGGGCCTTTTCCTCCCGAAGAGCCTTAAAGGAGGCTTCTTATGTAAAGTCCTGGTTCTATCGGATAGTCATAAACACTTCCCTGGATTTTATAAGAAAAAATAAGAAATATGCTTATCTGGATGAGGCTGAATGGGAGCATTTAGATTATCATACAGAGGACTCTTATGAAGACCTGGATCTTCATAATGCCTTGGAGAGATTATCTCCTGAGAGCCGGATTATTATTATTCTGCGATACTTTGAAGATTTAAAACTACAGGAAATCGCGCTGATTCTCGGAAAAAATGAAAACACAGTTAAAACGAAGCTCTATGCTGCTCTGAAAAAGCTTAAAATTGAATTGAAGGCAGAAACTTGAAGAACAGAACCATAGCTTTCATTAAAATAAATAACCTTGCGCTTAAATACACAGATGGGAGCCAGGTTGTAATAAAAATTGTTTATTTAACTACGGATTCAGAAATATCGTTGAAGATTTGCCATTCACGAAAGGAGTAAGTATGAAAAATAGTAGTAATACCTGCAGTAACAGCAATGTAAATAGAAAAGACGTACCGATTCAGGAATATAACAAAAACAATATCAGTAATATCTTACCAGAGAAACCTATGAGGAAATTGAAAGAGTCTTATGAAGGCCAGGACATCCCCAGGGAGTTAGATTTTCTCGTAAGAAAGACCCTCAGACTTGAAAAGAAAAAGTTCCGCTGCAGAAAATGGATAAGCCAGCTCTCCACCGGTCTGGTTTCAACTGTTGCCTCTGCAGCCGCACTGCTTATCATAACCGTAAATGTCAGCCCTGCAGCTGCCAAAGCTATGGCAGAGGTTCCTGCCATAGGCGGCTTTGTAAAAGTAGTAACCTTCCGGGAATATAGCTACAAGGATGAACATCATGAAGCCCAGGTTAATATTCCTCAGGTTAGAGGACTGTCGGATAAAGAGCTTGAGGATATGCTGAATAAGAAATACCTTGAACAAAATACCAGGCTGTACGAAGAGTTCCTGGATAAAATCGGTACAAATGATTTAAAAAATGCCAACACTGCTCTTTTCTCAGATTACAAGGTTATTCTTGATACGGATTCACTTCTGGTATTAGCCAGTGAAAAGACTGAAATAGCTGCCTCAGGAAGTGAAAGCATCCATTACGATACAATTGATAAAAAAAATCAGCTGGTATTGACACTGTCAAGTCTGTTTAAGGATAGTGAATATATCAATAAAATAAGCGAAAACATAATCTCCCAGATGAAGGAACAGATGAAAGGTGAGGATGGCAAGACTTATTTTCTGGAGGATGGTATGGAAGAGGATTTTAAGACCATCACCTCAGATCAGAACTTCTATATTAATAAAGCTGGAAAACTGGTGATTTCCTTTAACGAATATGATGTTGCACCGGGATATATGGGAATTGTGGAGTTCGTAATACCTACAGAAGTAATAAAAGATCTGTTGGTCAGCGATTACTACATTCACTAGTAAGATGTCTTAACCAGATTTCTTATTTTGCGGGATTTATTTTACAAAATAATTAATTTATACTTCATGACTAATACAAAATCCACGAAACACTGTTAAGGCAAGGGTTCCGCTTTTTCAGTGTTTCATTGATTATATTTAAGTTCGTTGTTTATTTTTCTGCTGTGCTTGTTCAGCCTTTATAGTGTTTCATGGATTTAATATAATAGAGGCTCAATAGCTTTAATCATTTAATAGGAAACGGTCTCAAGGCCTTAGAACCATTAATAGTTCTAAGGCAGCACTTAGAGGGTTAAGCTACTTAGCCTGAACCAGCAGCTTTTAACAGGCTTAACATGAGACTCTATTGCTATAACTACAACCATAGAGCCTCGTCTGGCAGGGGTGCTTCATTAAGTAAATTTTGTAATTCTAATCAGTTCAGTTTAAAAATACCTGCTACAACTTCCAGCCCATAGCTTCTTCTCTCATTCCGACAAATCTGGCATATAAGCCGCCCTGGGATAAAAGCTGTTTATGGGTACCTCTCTGCGTAATCCTTCCGTCCTCTAAAACCAGTATCTGCTCCGCATTCTGAACGGTCTTAAGTCGATGGGCAATCATAATGATCGTCTTATTTTTTGTCATTTCTGCAATCGCTTCCTGCAGTCTGCTCTCATTCTCCGGATCCACATTTGCTGTTGCTTCGTCCAGAATTACAATAGGTGCGTCTTTTAGTATTGCCCTGGCAATAGAGATTCTCTGCTTCTCGCCACCGGACATGCTGGCTCCGCCTTCTCCTACCATTGTATTGTAGCCTTCAGGAAGTGACATGATAAAATCATGGCATCTTGCCTTTCTGGCTGCTTTTTGTACCTCCTCAAAGGTAGCCTCCGGTTTACCGAACCTAATATTATTCAGCACGGTATCATTAAACAGATATACCTTCTGGAATACCATGCTGAAATTTGACAGCAGGCTGTCTAAGGTATATTCCCTGATATCCTTTCCTCCTAAGGTAATGGATCCTTCTTCTACGTCCCAGAATCTGGTGATAAGATTGCACAGTGTGGATTTTCCTCCGCCGGAGGGTCCTACTATAGCAGTAGTGGTACCGGAGGGTATGGTAAAGGATACATCCTTAAGTATTTTACGCTTCTCATATGAAAAACCTACATGCTTTCCTACAATGGTAAAGCTGGCAGGTCTTATGCTCTTACCCTTGCCATCCATAATAGGCGTGTTTCCGATTTCATCTACTCTGTCGATGGCTATATCTACAGAACGCAGCAGTGAGGACATGCTTCCGGCAGTTTCTAGCTGACTGTATATCAGGAATACTGAGATAAGCATTAACAGACAGGTTATAAGTTCCATTGTCCCGGACAAATAGAATCCAATGGATGCAATTGCTATCAGTACACTGACGAATTTAAGCAGGATGCTCTGCAGAAACATAAACGGTATAAACGCAAGCTCTAAACGGACGTTATTTTTCTCGCACTCTGCTATTGCTTTCTCTAAGGTGTGGCTTGCTGATTCCCCCAGATTAAAAGCTCTTACTACGCTGATTCCCTGTACATACTCAAGAATTGCTCCCACCAGGGTGGTCTGGGCTGCTACTCTGGCTGGGGAAATCTTTCTGGATTTCCTTTGCATGAGAGAATTTCCGCCTATAAATAAGAGGATTCCTACCAAAATGATCAGTCCGATACGCCAATCAAATACAAGCAGCATTACAGTTATTACTGCGGAATGGACATAGCCATGTATAATCTTATCCATAACTCTTGGGGCGATATCCTGTACATCCTCCATGGTGGAGGTTATCGCTGCAGTTATCTTTCCCAGACTGTTATCGTTAAAATATCCCATGGGCATATATTTCATTCGGTCACCCATTTCTGAGCGTTTATCCGCACACATATAGAAACTGCCCTGTGCCTGAGCCATGGTTGCCCGCTGCCTGGTTAATATAGCACCAGCCATACTTACAAACATGATACCAAAAGAAGTCCAGGCCGTTCCTGCCGTAACATTTCCTTCTGTTATGGCTCTTAGTACTACTGCCATAGCCAATATCTGAAATGCCTGAAAGACAGAATTGATAAATGCCAGAAGAATTCCCTTCTTCATCAAGCCGCCTCGTTTACCGGCAAAAGCAAAAAATTTACGAATGGTACCGATCATTTTATTGTCCTCCTACTAATCCGTCTTTGGAACTGATATGTGCCTGCCACAGCTCACTATATAAAGGATTTGATTTTAAAAGCTCCTCATGAGTTCCAGCACCGGCTACCTGACCGCTTTTAATAACAGCTATCTGGTCGGAGTCTGTAATGGTTGACAGGCGATGAGCAATAACAATCAGTGTCTTTCCTTCAATCAGCCTGGCAACTGCCTTCTGGATAACTGCTTCATTTTCCGGATCGGTATAAGCAGTTGCTTCATCCAGAATAATAACCGGTGCATTTTTTAACATGGCACGGGCAATGGTTATACGTTGTCTTTCACCGCCGGAGAGATGACCGCCTGCACCGCCTGCGATGGTATGATAACCGTTCTCAAGGTTCTGAATAAATTCATGGCAGCCGGAAGCTTTTGCAGCCTCTATGACCTGTTCATCTGTTGCCTTCGGATTTCCGAGTCTTATATTATCAAGGATACTTTGGTCAAATAAGTAATTATCCTGGGCAACATAAGCAATCAGTTCCATCAGTTGAGACTGAGGTATGTTATTCAGATTTACACCGCCAATGGTTATAGAACCGGTGGTGACATCCCAAAAGGAAGCAATCAGCTTGGCTATAGTTGATTTTCCTCCTCCGGAGGGGCCAACTAATGCCGTAACCGTACCGGCAGGAAGTGAAAGATTCACTCCATGAAGTACCTCTTTTTCTTTGTAACCAAAGGTAACGTTGTTCAGCTTGATATCAAGTCCCTTTAAGGAAGCTCTGTGTTCCGGACGTTCCTGTTCTTTTACCTCCAGTACCTCTCCTATCTCGCCGACGATAATACCTATTTTGGCAAGATCATCTGTATGATACATAGCCGATAAAAGTGGTGACATAATACCAAGGGCCAGAATCATTATAGTGATGAAATCACCGGCTGTCAGGGAACCGCCGCGGTAAAAGATACAGCCTGCCGGAAGCACTCCGATGAGCACTGCCGGCCAGATTCCAATTCCCATGGAAAAATACAGCTGCACTTCTTTCATCCAGTCCAATCCATAATTGGCATTATGGCGGACTGCATCGGTAAATTTATTGTAGGAAGAGGCGGACTGCCCAAAAGCTTTAATTACTTCAATACCGTTTATGTATTCTACTGCTGTAGCATTCATGTGCTGTCCTACTCTTACATATTCAGCAAAACGTGGCTCATAGTCCTTCATCATTCCCATATAACACACTGCACCAACAGGAAGAGTTATCAGGGATATCAATGCCATACGCCAGTCAATTGCAAAAAGATAGATTACAATGGCAACAGGTATCAGCAGATTGGATGTCATTTCCGGCAGTACATGTGCCAGGGTTGGTTCTATGCTGTCTACCTTTTCTACCATAATGTTCTTGAATTTACCGGAAGGTGTGTCAAGAACGTACCCCATAGGAACCCGCTTCAGTTTCTTGCCGATACGTCTTCTGATTTCTGAGATAACGGCAAAGGTCGCCTTATGTGACATGGTGGTTGAAATATTGTGAAAAACAGCCTTACCTAAGAATCCAAGCGCCATTACACCACCCCAGATAAGATAAACACGGTACTCCTTATTCCCCTCCAGCAACAGGAGTATCATCCGGGACACCGCATAATAAGGCACCATGCCGGAACCGACACCTAATATGGCAAGCACTACTGACAGCACATATTCTTTCCTGTGCTCTCCTGCATATTCTGCCAGCCTTGCAACGGTTCCCGGCTTTTTACTTTGTAATTTTTCCTCTGACATAAATTATCCTCCTTAACTGTTAGAATTCTCTAACATTCATATCAAAAAAATAGAGGGGCTAACCGAATCATACCCCTTGTAATACCTACAGCACGATATCCTGCCTTTTCAGAAACCCTCAAGCATATGTTGAAAAAGCTTGTATCGGGCTTGGTGTCCACTTTGGAGGAGGTAAATTGCGTGAGACCGCAAGACGAGCATCGGGGATATAAAGGTGCAGTATCTCCGAAATCGCAACGCATACTCCAAAGTGAGGCAATCAGAAAGGTGCAGTGAGTTTTCAGACACACCCTAGGAAAAGCCCAGCAGGTTCTTCCAGCCTGCGGCAAAAAAATCGGTGAGCTTATCCACATAAGTCCAGGCTTCTTCTTTTGGCATATCATGCACTACTATTTCAAAAAAGCCGGATAAATAAGCGCTGGCCAGCATATGATTCAGATCATCCGGCATAACGGGAGCTGTCCTTCCCATATTCTCCAAACATGAGAAAAAGGTATAGGAACTGTTAACTTCAACTTCTGCAAGACGATGCAGGTAATCTTCATAGGAAGTACCTTCGCTGCAGCAGATAATCAACTTAAAGGCATCAAAATGTTCATAGACATAATGAAAACACTCTATTACATCGGCCTTGGTGATCTCCTTCATTTCAGTTATCTTTCTTTCCGGCGGCAGTTCTGCAAAATAATCATGTCCCTTTAAATAAATCTCATAGAGTCGTTCTGCCGGTTCTTTCACAAGGGCGTCAAACAAAGAGAGCTTATCGGGAAAATAACCATAAAATGCTCCGGTAGTCACTCCGGCTGCCTTCACAATAGATCTCAGAGAGGAATTCTGAAATCCCACTCTTAAGAATTCTTCTCTGGCCACCTGTAATATACGCTCTTTGGTTGATTGTTCCTGTTCTGTCATTCTACTGCCTCCTTGAATATAACACCGTTATATAACAGTGTTATATTATCATCTTACTTGTTATGTGTCAAGTCTCTATTACACGGTTTCACTTATAATTCCTCTTTTGATAATCTTTCATCATTATGATTCATATATATATGAGATTAATTTTTATAGCTCTTCCTTGGATTAGTTTTTTCAACTATATTTAAATATATAAATGTAATTATTTCAGGCATTCTTTCATTTTATGTATCTCAATTTTTAGTATCCAGTTACTAAAGGAATCAAATTATTTTAGATATCAATTAGTTCAGACATCCAATTAGTTCAGGCTGCTTTACCCCTTTGTAAAGCAGCCTGTTATCGAATGTATATGCCTGACCTTTCAGATTTTTTGCTCCTGAAGGCATATATCCTCATCTATTGTATTATTATTATCACTGGTATTACTGCGCATAGAGATTGCCTTACGAAACAGAAGTATTCCGATTACAAACAAGATTGCAATGGCACCAACACCTTTATTGATACTTCCTGTCAGCTGTGATATTACGCTTACCAAAGCTGTCCCAAGAAAAGATGCCCCTTTTCCGCAGATGTCCATAATACCGAAATACTCCCCGGCTTTCTCTGCCGGAATGATCTTGGCAAAGTAGGATCTGGACAGCGCCTGAATACCCCCCTGAAACATCCCCACTAAAACAGCCAGAATCCAAAAATGCAGCTGCTGATTCATGAATACGGCAAAGATGGTGATTCCTAAGTAAGCCATAATACAGACTGTTATCAGCTGATCAGAGGAAATTCTTGCAGACAGTCTTCCAAAGAGGATACAACAGGGAAACGCCACAAACTGGGTAAGTAACAAAGCCAGCAGCAGTCCTGTGCTGTCAAGCCCAAGAGCTTTGCCATAAGCTGTTGCCATATCAATAATTGTATATACACCATCAATATAAAAAAAGAAAGCCAGAAGAAACCAGAAAATCTCTGCTTCTTTCCTTATGTTCTTAATAGTTCTGAATAAGCTTATAAAGCTGTCTGACACAGCATGTTTTCTCCTGGGCGCACTATGCACCTGCTTGTATTTCTTAAGAAAGGGAAGGGAGTTAAGTACCCACCAAAGAGCTACCAGCCCAAAGGATATTGCCATGGACTGCTTCAGGGTAAGTCCGAGAGAATCACCTCCCATAACCAGACCCAAGCAGGCTATAAAAGGAATACAGCTTCCAATATACCCCCAGGCAAATCCCTGTGCTGATACCGTATCCATCCGTTCTTCTGTGGTAATATCCGGCAGCATGGAATCATAGAATATCAGACTAGAAGAATATGCCACCTTTGCTAATATAAAAACTATCAGAAACATCAGCCAGGCAGTCGTTAGTCCCAGCGCAACACAGCTTATTGCCCCAAGCAGTATGGAACCTAAAAAAATGGGTTTTTTCAAGCCTTCACTGTCTGAAATGGTTCCAAGTGCCGGTCCTGATAAGGCGACCAGTAAGGTAGCAATAGAAACTGCATATCCCCAAAAGGCAAGGTAGCTGACAGAAGATAAATTCTGCTGTTCAGCCAGGTAGTCAAAATAAATAGGAATAATAGTTGAAACCAAAAGAGTGAAAGCAGAGTTTCCTACGTCATAGAGGACCCAACTCTTTTCCAGTCTGGTCAATTTTATCTTCATGCCAGTCTCTCCTCCTTCAACATCGCTTCATCCTTAGACCCAAAGGTAAGACGGTACCTGTTATCCAGAGGTTGCTTCTGCCTAATATAATCATCGTATTCTGTAATAAGCCGGATAGATTCCCCAACAGCTGTAACATACAACCGCTTTAACATTTCCGTGCTGTCTTCACAGTTCAGGTTGGGCTTTCTGTTAATAACCAGCCCTTGCATTTCTTTATAATTCCCAGTCACCGCCAGAATTCCGTAGATAACCAGGCGCTTATACAGCCTTGGTGCTAACAGCATCTGATTGTAATGCTTCATGGATTCCAGGGATAGGATTATTTCTTCCGTTGAAATATCCTGAAAGAATTCTGATATCACTTTACTGTTTCTCTCAGAGGGAAGAATGTGCTCTGTCAGGGACTTGCTTATGGGATTGTATCCATCCCTTTGAAGCAATTCTCTGTCAAACTCTGCTTCAATTTCCGTATGGCTGACTCCGCTTCTTTCAATCTTCTCATCAATATAGCCGTGGCATTGGCTATCCAGAACAAAATGGCAGATAAATCCGAAAATATAAGCCAGATGAGCTTCCTTCTTTTCTTTTGCTCTGATAATATTTCCAGCTCCTTCAAAGAAATACTTTCCCGGTTCCTCGTGCATGCCAAACCCGGTCTGATTCACGCGGTTTGGAAAAAAGGGCTTATAATAAAACAGAATATCCGGTCCATGAAGACCGATATCGTACAGCTCTATATGTTTATTTATTATATTCCGTAATCCTTCCGGTAAAGAAAGTACCACTTCTTTACCTAATCTGTAATGAGCATAAGTTGACGGCATAAGGGAACACCTCCTCAGACTAATCGTCTTTCCTTGTGATTATTTTCATCTGAGGTAACTATACTAAAATAATGTTAAGTTTCTTATATCCCTTATGATAAATTAAGGTAAATCTCACCTGTTAGCTTATTATTAACTACCTGATAATATTAGATAAAGCATGCAAGGAAACACTTACTTTTCTCATATATTTATACACCTGTTTTTTATATGCATTTGTTCTTTTTATTCATTTGTTCATTTTATGCATTTGCTCCGTTTATACATTAGTTCCTTTTATAGTTAGTTCCGTTTATACATTAGTTCCTTTTATTCATTCGTTCCTTTTATTCATTCGTTCCTTTTATTCATTCGTTCCTTTTATTCATTTGCTCCTTCTTTACATTAGCTCCTTTTATACACTTGTCCATTCCTTCCTTTAACAACTTGACGGCTCTTATCAATTCCTTATCCTCACAGTTACAAACACATAGCCGTATTCCTTCACACTCTCCAAAACCAGGCAAATAGCTGTTCTTAATACTGTTTACCAGAATACCTTGCTTTTTTAATCTGTTTACCACTGCTTCTGCTGTATTCCTTTCTGTTTGAACAAAGGCATAAATTCCGGAATCCGGGACATGATAATAAACTTCTTCCCCAAAAGTACTATGACAGATTTCTTTTAGTACCTGCATTTTCTTCTGGTAGAATTTTTTGGTTCTTACTACATGTGATTTGTACATGCTGCTCTTTAAATAGATTTCCAGCGCTCCCTGTGTCAGTACCGGAGTGTTAAGGTCCATACTTTGCTTATAACGTAAGAACTCTTCTTTTAAGGCCTCCGGTACAATTGCCATCCCAAGGCGTAATCCCGGAAGAAGAGTTTTAGAAAAGCTTCGAATATGGATAATTTTATCTTTCTCACCTATGGCATAGAAGGAATCTTCTTTCTCATCTGTTTCCAGATCTGCCAGATAATCATCCTCTACCAGATAAACGTCGTAACGGGAGGCCAGCTTTAAAATCTTAAGTTTCTCTTCCCTTTTGTAACTGAAACCTGTGGGATTCATAAACCGGGGCATGGTATAAAAAAACTTGATATCACCTGTCCGAAATTGTGCCTCAAGCTCCTCCAGATCAAGGCCTTCGCCGGTACGTTTAATTCCCGCAACTGGCACCTTATTGCAGTACAAGGCCTGCAGCATAACAGAATAGGTGGGCTGCTCTACTAGCACCTTCTTCCCTCTGCAAGGAAAGGTCATGGCAGCCAGGATATACAAGGCCTGCTGTGCACCGTTCGTGATGCAGATATCCTGTGGATTTGTAAAGATATGAAAGTTCATTAAATGCTTTGCCAGAACGGCTCTTAGTTCCTCCATCCCCTGGGAGGGTGCATATTCCAGTAATTTATTCTTATAAATGGTGATTGATTTCTCCATACAATGATAGAAGTCCTTATAGGGATTAATACTGTCCGGAGGTCTTACTGTACTAAGATCTGCCGTTGTATTGGTATCTTGTAATCTGTTTATTACTTTTACCACATAATAACCGCTTCTGGCAGCGGAATATATCAAATGCTCTTCCTCTAATAGTCTGTAGGCTTTTATTACCGTATCTGTATTACAGCCTTTCTCAGTGGCCACTGAGTGAATGGAGGCAAGCTTCTCTCCTGGCTTTAATACACCTTTTAAAATGTTCTCACGGATGGACTCTGCTAATTTCTGATATTTATACATTCCTTTGTTTACCTGCTTTTCTTTTAATCTATACCGGTACAGTTTAATATTTTTTACCTTGTAATCCAAGTATAATTTTAATAAGATGACTATATCATATAACTGCTAAGGAGAGAATATAGTTATGAAAACTTTTCCGCTGAACTTACAGGAATTACAACAGATTGTAAAAGAGTATCCTACCCCTTTTTATATCTATGAAGAGACCGCCATTGTAAATAATATCAGAAAGCTTAAAGCTGCTTTCTCCTGGAATAAGGGCTTTCGTGAATATTTTGCTGTAAAATCCACACCAAATCCATATATCTTAGAACTCTTTAAGTCGGAAGGCTGCGGGGTGGACTGTGCTTCTGAAACTGAATTAATGCTTGCAGATTCCTGCTCCTTTTACGGAGAGGACATTATGTTTACCTCCAACGTTACCTCAGCTGCAGAATTTAAGAGAGCTGCAAAGCTTCAATCCATTATTAATCTGGATGACCTTTCACATATTGACTATTTAATGGAATATGTCAGTCTTCCGGAACTTATCTGTTTTCGTTTAAATCCCGGCGGGCAGATTTACTATAAGGACAAACTGATCGTTGATTTTGAAGATCACAAATTTGGCTTTACGGCAGAGCAATTTATAAACGGTGTGAAATATTTAAAGGAAAAGGGAGTAAAGCGCTTCGGACTTCATTGTCAATTCGGCAGCCACCGAAACGAAGCTGATTATTTCGAAGAAAATACCAGAAATCTATTTGAGAAGGTAGTTACTATTTCTAAAGGTGCAGGAATTCAGCTTGAATTTATCAATCTTGCCGGAGGGGTTGGAATACCCTATGATGAGACAGCACCTGAGACTGATATTTATGCGGTAAGTGCTGCCATACGAAAAGCTTATGATGAGATACTGGGTGCTGCCGGATTGACACCTATACCCTTATATCTTGAATTAGGTATATTTATGACCGGACCCTATGGTTATTTCGTTTCCTCCGTACTGCATATAAAAAAGGCCTCCAAAACCTTCCTGGGGCTGGATGCCTCTACTAACAGTTTTATGAGTCCTTCCAGATATACTAATTACCACTATATTACGGTAGCAGGTAAGGAGCTTAAAAAGCCTGACTGCTCTTATGTTATTACCGGGGCATTATGCGAGAACAGAGACCGGTTTGCAGCAGACAGGCTGCTCCCTCCTGTTGACAAAGGAGATATTCTTATATTTCATGATGCTGGTGCTTATACCTATTCACATGGAAATAACTTCAACGGAAGGCTCCGTCCGGCAGAGCTTCTTCTATGTAAAGATAACTCACTGAAACTTATCCGTAAGGCTGAAACTGCAAAGGATTATTTTGCAACCCTTGATTACCCTATCAAATATTAGGATTTAGAAAGCCGCATCTGGTTTTCCCAATCTGTTTTTAAGATACCATAACGCAGTTCATTAACCCAGCTGCCTTCTTTAAAACGTTCCTTACGAAGTTCGCCTTCTTTCTGCATTCCGAGTTTTCTCATTACATTTTCGGAATGCTGATTATTGGCGTTACAGCTTGCACACAACCGGTGCAGCCCGATGTGGCAAAAACCAATCTCTGTTAATATACCGGCTGCTTCCGAGGCATATCCGCTGCCCCAGAATTCAGGTAACAAAAAATAACCAATTTCACCACAGCCGCCTTGAGAATTCTGCCGGTATACTTCAATATCGGCAACACCGATAAAGTTTCCTTCTTTGGAAAGGTATATACCGTATGCATACAATTCACGTTTTTCCGTAAGTTTATTGCTTCGGAGAATTTCTTCAAAATAAGCTGTTAATTCTTCTCTGCTGGTAACCCTGTCCAATAAAGCATATTTCATCACTTTTTCATCTGAATAAACAGAATAGATTTTTTCAAAATCCATTTCTGTAAATTCCTTTAGAACTAAGCGCTTACTTTTATAGCTCATAATATCCTCTTTCTTAAAATGCGTAAGCTTTCTTTCCTGCTAATAACCCTTCGCACCTGGCATACAATATTTAATAATACTAATCATTCCCTAGAAATCTTCCTTTACTTCAAATGCAGGATCCCACGAAGACCAGGCAGCTTCCAATAAGTTTCCGGCATTGTCTTTGAAATAAAAATATTTGGCTTCCCCATCCCCTAATACCTGAATGTCTTGTGCCTCAACACCATTGTCAATAAGCTTTTTATGGGTATATGCAATATCCGGACAATTCATTGCCATTACCGGATAATCCTTTCCATTTCTCAGCAGGGCAAGGGGCTTATAATCCACTGTTTCCACTAATAGCAATGCTATTGCATTAGTATCGGGATAATGTAAGACTGCAATGTAAGAACCTCTGTCTTCAAATTTATTCATTAGTTTCAATCCAAGATTCTCTGAATACCATTGGATGGATTCATCAATTTTAGTTGTTGGCAGATAGGTATAGCCTATCCGAGAAAATAAATATTGTTCTTTCATAGTTATATCCTCCGTCGTTTATTTTTTCCCTGGTTAAAAAGTATCTGTAAAATAAAATTATAGCATGTATTATCGGTAATGTTCAATCGCAATTTAATTACGCAAATTAATTACGCAATTTAATTACATAATTTAATTACATAATATAATTACATAAGTCAGCAAATTTAATTATTTAAGTTAGCAAATTTAATTATTTAAATCAGTGGCTCCTGCAAAATTACACCATGAGTTTTCAGGCACACTCTAATATCAAAAACCTTTCAATAATATAGAATACCCCTTTGATTGGAGTTTTCCCGTCTCCAATCAAAGGGGTATTTATTACTCTTCCTTTAATCTTCCCATTACTACAGTATTATAATATTTTCCGTCAGATAAAAGCTTATCATTCCGCAGGATGCCTTCCACTAAAAACCCGGATTTCTGGTATAAGGTTATGGCTTTTTCATTGGTTTCCAATACATTGAGAGTAATCTTTTTAATATTATTACTGTCTGCCCAGGCAAGGGTTTCCTGCATTAGGCTTTTACCAATGCCATATCCCCAATACTCCTTCAGGATACAGATTCCAAATTCCACCTTGTGAGAAAGACGTTTTAAGGTACTTCCTTCACATCTGCAGAATCCGGCAAGCTTGCCTTCTTCTGTTTCGGCTACAAGAAACAGGTGGTTCGCTGCTTTTGAATCATTTTCTATAATTACTTTAAAGTCTTCTTTACCAAGGTATCCTTCTCCCGGTTCCCTGTCCAGATTCTCAGTTTCACCATCAATCTGAAGCCTGATTACCGAAAGTTCCTCTGCATCTTCTTCTTTTGCAGAACGGATATGATAATTTAAGCCGTTTATCAGATATTGTCTCTTTTCTATCTTCATCTTTACACCCATTACATATTCCAGACCTGCAGTGATGCTGCCGTATTTGGTAAATGTGACCTATATGGGCAGTCTTAAATTGAACTTTTCTTTCATTCCTTCTGTCATCATGTCTTTGCAGCATCACAAATAAGTCTTAATAAGGTCTTAAATTAAGCCTGGAATGAGTACCTTTTATTTTTCTCTTGGCATAACTATTGCTACATTATAAAACAGGAGATAAAAGATTACAATATCAGTCTATTAATATCTTAAAGGCTACGGGTTTATCACTTGCAACTGTCTGGGTATTGATGTAGAGAGCCTCTTCTTCTCTTATCCATTGAGGTTTCTCTTCATATCCGAGTATGGATATATCCTTTATTACACCATGAAAATTGGGCAGTTTTGATGCATTCTTCTCACCAAGTGCATGAATGGATATCTTACCGTCCTTCGGGAAATTCAAGACATAAGCATAGAGATAACTGCCCCGGACTGTAAACCTGATGTCTTCTTTTGTGAAGACCTTCTCTTTGGAATCAGTAAACTGTCCTTCTTCAATCTGGGTTGGCCCTTCCCCTGATATTCTCCATAACTTACTGTCATAGATACCTTCTCCGTTTATCTTTAACCAGTCACCGATTTCTCTAAGAATCGCTTTATCTTCTTCCGGTATGGAGCCATCTGCCCTGGGTCCGATATTTAATAACAGGCAGCCGTTTTTACTGACGATATCGATGAGGTCACAGATAATATCCCTGGCTTTTTTATAACTGTTATTTTCTGTATATCCCCAGGAATTCAGAGCAACCGCTGTATCTGTCTGCCAGAAGTATGGCTTTTGCTCTGCGAACTGTCCTCTCTCTATATCCACTACGGCACATCCGAACATAAAGGCATCGTGTTTATAATTAATTACTACCTGCTCGCCCCATTCAATGGCTCTGTTATAGTAATAGGCTGCAAATTTCTTTAAATAAGGCTTGGCGGCACTGTGCTGTATCCACCAGTCAAAATATATGATTTTTGGCCTGTACCTGTCTACTATCTCACAGGTACGAAGAAGCCAGTCATTAAGAAACTCCTCTGTAGGTGGGGCACTAAAAAGATCATGGTGGTCTGGTTCCGGCATGGAAGGCCAATAGAAGTCTCCGCAAACCAATGGCTCTTTGACATCACTGTCAAATTCCTTACCATGACTCATAAAGAACCAGTGCTCAATACGGTGAGAGGATGCTCCTAATACTATCTCTTCTTTTTCCAGGGCAGTTTTCAGGTCACCTAATACATCCTTTTCTGGTCCCATCTCAGCAGCATTATAATGGGATATCTCACTTTTATACATCTGGAACCCATCATGATGTTCCGCTACCGGCACAACATACTTTGCCCCGGAGGCTTTAAAAAGGTCCGCCCATTCACCAGCATCAAACTTTTCTGCTTTAAACATGGGAATGAAATCTTTATAGCCGAAATCTTTATGCTCTCCGTATGTCTTCACATGATGTTCAAATTCTTTGGAACCCTGAATATACATGTTTCTGGAATACCACTCGCTGCTAAAAGCCGGCACACTGTAAATTCCCCAATGAATGAAAATACCGAATTTAGCCTTTCTATACCATTCGGGAAGCTCATAACCGGACAGGGAATCCCAGTTATCCTGAAACCGCCCTGTCTTTATCACTCTTTCAATTTCTTCTCTGTATTTTATTCTATCCATAGATACCTCGCTTTCCAACCAAGGTGACTAAAATCTCCGTTCTTATCACTCCTGGCATTTGTTGTTACTGCTCTCATTATATCAAATGTTGCTATCCAAATCAGTTGACAATTAAGACAATTTGGTATACAATCCAGACATTATGAAGGAATATAACATACTGGAATTTGCAAGAATTGATTTTCCCTTTTGGGTTGACAAGGGAGTTCATACAAAGCCATATTCTCCCCATACCCACAATTTCATAGAGCTGGAGATTATCTTAAGCGGAAGTGCAGACCATATCGTGGAGGGCAGAACCTATCATATTAAGAGAGGGGATGTTCTTGTTATTATGCCTTCCTACGTCCATGAAATACAGAATGTAGATAATCTTGAGATATACAATTATAAATTCGATCTGGATAAATTGCTGCTGTTAGAAGAAGATTTAGAACAGCTGTCCGGCTTTCAGGCACTGTTTATTCTGCAGCCCTTTGATAAATACCAGCACGACTACACCAGTTTTATGACCCTGGAGGAAGAGAAGCTCTCTGTGGTTCATATATTAAGCGAGCTCATCTTAAATGAATGGCAGGAAAAAAAGGCAGGCTATAAGCTTTCTATTAAATCCTACCTTCTTACCCTTATTACTTTTCTGTCCAGAAATTATTCTCCCAGTCTGACCGGAGCCTCTGCTAAAACACCACAGATTATTCATACGGTTAACTATATCCATGAAAATCTGACTGAAAAGATAACTCTGGGTGATCTGGCTGCCATGGCCTGTCTTTCCGAACGGCAGTTCACTCGAATTTTTCGCGGTGTATATGGTGTCTCACCCATTGACTATGTTATAAAATGCAGGCTTATACTGGCTTCCCGCCTATTAAAATACACCAAGCTCCCCTTAACTGAAGTAAGCCATCGCAGCGGCTTCGGAGACAAAGTATCCTTTTCCAGACTATTCACAAAGAAATATGGTGTTACCCCCGGAAAATACCGTAGTTACAGTAATTCTGCCAAAACATAAGGACGTATTTGACACTTTATCCTCTATCTTTTTACTTATACTTCCACCAACTCTTAACTACAGGTTAGATTACCAGCTTTCATACCTTACCATGTCCTCTAATTTTCTTCTTGGTCTCCCAGAGGGAGCTTCGTCACCGTAGCCAAGTGGAATGATTCCACAGACATATTTATCATTGGGAATATTAAGAATTGGTCTTATATCTGTCTGATTGAACCAGGCAGTCCAGCAGGCAGACAAACCTGTATGCTCTGCTTCCAGTAAGATATGTTCGATTGCAACAGCTGTATCCCTGATAATTTGCTTCAATTCCGGTTCAGGGCTGTTCTCGTCCAGGTATAAGTTCTTTGTGTCCTCCAGACGGCATGCTATGTCAGCCACACAAACGATAAAAACAGGAGCCTTCAGCATCCACTTTTGATTGTGATCTGCTGCTGCCAGCTTTTCTCTTAATCCTTTTTCTCTTACAATAATAAAATGCCAGGGCTGTGTATTGCTGCCGGAGGGAGCAAGTCTGGCACTTTCCAGAATCTGTGTTAGCTTCTCCTGTTCTACTTCTTTCTCCAGGTATTTGCGGATACTTCTTCTGTTTTCTATTTCTTTTATCATAACTAACTGCTCTCCTTTTTAAACTCAGAATAAAAAACAATATTATTTGACACTTACTTCGTACAACAACCACTGCCAAATATGAGGTCCTTATATAACTATTGGTAAAACTATAAACTTATATTATTAATTATTACTTGACAAACCTCTTCTTACTTGACAGTATAAGATATATACTACTAAAGTCAAGATAATTAGCAAATATAAAAGATAATTAAAAATATAATAGATAGCCACAAATAATAAAGATAATCACAAACATTAAGGAGTCTCCATGGAAATCAGAACAAGCTACACCTGTCCTTTAGAAATCGTTCATGACATTATAAAAGGAAAATGGAAGACCATTATTCTGTTTCAGTTAAAGTATGGCAATACCACTTTGACCAAATTAGAGCATGACATCGTCGGAATTAATCAAAAGATGCTTTTACAGCAGTTAAAAGAGTTACAGGATTTTGGACTGGTTGGAAAACAAAGCTCTGATGGTTATCCTCTTCACGTGGAATATTTTCTTACACCGGACAAAGGCAGAAAGATATTGCAGGCTATTGATATAATGCAGGAAATTGGAATCGAATATATGGTTGAACATGGTATGACAGATGTACTTGACCAAAAAGGTATTCCGTATACAAAGTACTTATCAGATACCCACAAATAAGTGGGTAATTTACAGCCTCAGGTTTTCAGCTTATAATACAGAAAAAAGCCGGAGGTAAAGAAATGAATTCAGCACTTATTCTTATTGATATACAGAATGATTATTTTGAGGGCGGCAGAAGTGAATTGTTTCAGCCCAAAGCTGCGGCTGATAATGCTGCCAAAGCACTATCACTCTTTAGAGAGCTAAAAAAACCTCTCTTTCACATTCAGCATGTAAGCATCCAGGAAAATGCAGCTTTTTTTCTGCCGGATAGCTATGGTGTCCAAATACATTCAAGTGTATCTCCCCTTAAAGAGGAGGCAGTCATAATAAAACACGCTCCCAATGCCTTTCTAAATACCACATTAACTGAGGACCTCCATAAGCTTGGCATTACCCACCTTGTTATATGCGGAATGATGAGTCATATGTGTATTGATACCACTGTAAGAAGTGCAAAAGATCACGGATTTCATGTAACAGTTCTTGAGGACGCCTGTACCACAAAGGATCTTGTCTGGAAGGAAAATGTAATTTTTGCTCCTACTGTACACAATACTATCATGGCATCCCTGAATGGAATTTTTGCTCAGGTTATCATAACAGAAGAACTGCAGAAACATTTATAGTCATTTAATAAAACATAAGACGATAAGATTAATAAACGAATATAAAATACTCCCTCTTTAAGAAGCAGTTTTTGATTCCTGTTTCCACAGAAGAGGGAGCATACTATTCAACTTTAAACTACTGGGATTTATGATTTTTTTAGAAATATTTCTTAAATTCACTAAAGGTATGCCCTTACTTATATGAAAAAGACCTTTTGTCTTACCTCATAAAGCGGCTTCCCACATTCCTGTGATCCTCAAACTCTACTGCTCGGTAGAGCCATTCACTAAGACTGATCCCCTCCTCTTCTGCTTCATAGAAATCCTTCGAAACACTTAAGGTATGAGGTGTAGTTCCTGTTTTTTCATCTACCCCATAATCTGTTATGAAGTAGTGGTAATTACTAAATTCTTCAGATAAATCTGCTGCGGAGGCCAGCATTTGACCACTCCAGATATCTTTATATTCCGAATCTGTCATTTCTTCATCATTTAGCCTTTTCTGAAAATTCAGTAATAGATTATCATATAGTGTGTTGGATTGCAGATATGTTATATCAGGGTATTTATCAGCATTATATTGAAACGCTGCTTTAATAATATCAGCTTCCGGCTTGAAATGAAAATTACCTTCAACCTCCGCATTCCAATAAGAATCCATGATGTTTTCCCATTTATCTGTTTGGATATAGGAGCTGTCCGTATATTCATAAATCCTGGCTTCAGGTTCACTTTCAGCAATATAAGGTGTCCAGAAGGCTGCACCAAAGCCTCCTGCACTTTCACCGCATACAAATATTTTGTCCGGTGTGCCTGCATTTCCTTGAAACCACTTAAGAGCAGCTAACACATTATTTCTTCCGTTATGGAAGGACTTATAGGTTTTTCCTTTACTTTCATATTCAACAACATTATTACCGATATGAAAATCCCCCGTGGTATATGGAATATAAAGATAATTCCAATTTCCAAAAGGATTCTTATCATTCTCTTCCTCAAGAATTCCCTTCATCGTATTGAGTTTGTAAAAAGGAATATTGGAAAAGTAAGTAAGTTCTCCACCCTTAAACATAGTAGCCAGACTAATAGGATTTGCCGTTGAGTCTTCATCCCAATTCATACCTCCACCGGAAAAGTAAATTATCCAGTTATTTTCCTTATCCGTACTCTTTCCTTTCTTTGTAAAGATGTAATACTCTGAACCATCCGCTGAAGTAACGGAGTTTCCCAAATCAATCCTATTCCATTTACCGAATTTGGTTTGCTTAAAATCATTGATGCGAGTCGGTCTTTCAATAGCAAACATAAACACTGCTCCAGCCAGTAAAGTGATTGCTGCCAGTAATACGGCTAAGCAAATCCCAATTATTCGAATAGTCTTCTTATTCATTCCACTCTTCCACCCGGTTTCTTCCGTTTTGCTTTGCTTTATAAAGTGCTTCATCTGCATATTTTATAACAGTTTCACAGGTACTGTTATTTTCTGCGGATTTATTATAGAATCCGATACTTATGGTTGCCCTGATACTGTCTGGATTAATATAGAAATCATAGTCAGCAATTCGTTGTCTGATACGCTCACAGAGTTGATAAGTATCCTCTCTGGTGATATCCGGGAGAATGATACCAAACTCTTCACCGCCATATCTTCCCGGGATATCTCCGCCTCTGACCATGTTCTTTAATATATTTGATAGTTCCTTCAACACAAGATCGCCTGCCGTATGTCCATATGTATCGTTTACTTTTTTGAAATAATCGATATCCAGCATGACAAACGAAATAGACTGTTTGTTTCTTTTCTGTTTATTTATCTCAGTTTCAAGGAGCTCCAATAATATTCTATGATTAAATAACCCGGTTAATCCATCCCTGGAAGCCTTCTCTCTCAAAACTTCCCTGCTGTCCTTCTGTCTTAAGGCGGACTGTACTCTTGCTATTACTTCTTCCTCATCAATAGGTTTTTTGATATAATCCACGGCACCGATTTCCAGAGCATTTTTTAAGTCTTTTCCCTCTGCTTTGGCAGTTACCATAATTACCGGAATGTCTTTTAATTCCGTATCCTCTTTTAAGGCTTTACAAACCTCAAAGCCATCCAGCAAAGGCATCATGATATCTAATAGAATTATATCCGGTTTTATCTTCCTTGATGTTTCCAGCACCGGAATGCCGCTGTTTAAGGTAAATACTTCATACCCTTCATCCTCCAGGATATCCTGCAGCAAGCGGATATTGTTATTATTGTCATCGACAATTAATATTTTATCACACATTAATTTTCTCCCAGCCATTTGGTAATGACCTCTGTAAAAAGACCTTCATCGATAGGTTTCGCAATATAATCATCAAACACCCCTCTGAAAAGTTCTTCATCATAGGTCATTGCATGTGCGGTGGCAGCTATGATAGGCGTATCTTGGAGAGAAGAGAATTTTCGCATATTCTTCATGGTGGTTACACCATCCATATCAGGAAGTGATATATCCATTAAGATCAGGCTGTATTTATAAGCTTCCGCTTTTTCCAAGGCTTCTCTTCCATTCAGCGCTTTCACCAAATGGATATCCGTCTTAGTATCTTCACTGATGTCCTCTAACATTTGTTCAACCAGTCTGATGTTGTTCAGGTTATCTTCAACTAGCAAAATATTATGCATTCTCAAATTTCTCCTTAATTCTTTTAACCAGGGTTTCCATTACCGTGTCCATCATAACTGCCGATTTCTGTATAACAATACTGGTCCTCTCATGAAGCTCTTCTTTTTCCTTATTGGTGAGATCTTTTGCAGTAACTACAATAATAGGAGTATCCTTTATTTCTTCCTTGCTTCTTACTTCTTCAATAACAGTGAATCCGTCTTTTTTAGGCATCATGATATCAAGTATCAGGATATCCGGTTTCTTAAATTGCATCTCCTTAAGAACTGCCTCTCCATCTTTTGCAAGCCGGTAAGGAATCCCTTCTTCCTCCAGAAACTGTCCAATCAGATTCAGGAAGTTTTCATCGTCATCACCTACTAATACATCGATTCCACGCTTCTTGCTGATAGTCCGCATGATAGTATCCAGCAGTTCATCCTGGGTTACCGGTTTTATAAGATATTCATCTGCTTTCATGCGGTAAGCCAGTTTCTTTTCGCTTAACACACTGGCCATAATAACCGGAATGTTCCTGGTATCTGCGTTATCCTTCAGCTCACTTAAAATTTCCCAGCCATCTTTTGTTGGCAGCATTATATCCAGCAAAATAGCATCAGGATGGATTTCCTGTATCTTCTCCAACACATTTTCCTGACCATTTAATGCAATGGTCTTGAACTCATAATCATTTAGATATTGCCTGTATAACCTCTGAATATTAGGGTCATCATCCACGCAGACAATTGTTTTCCTATCGTCTGCATTAATAATATCCTCCTCATTCTCTGTAAGATTCTCCGCTTTATACGCAATATTCTCCGGCAAAATGACAGTGAAGCAGCTTCCTTTTCCTACAGTGCTGCATACTTTGATCTCACCGCCAAGCATCTCTACAAATTTCTTTGTAATGGATAGTCCAAGCCCGGTTCCCCCTACTTTTCTTGTATAGGTACCATCCACTTGTCTGAATTCATCAAAGATATGGCTTAAATCCTCCTGTGAGATTCCTACCCCTTCGTCTTTTACACGGATATAATAATTACTTTCTTTTTTACCGACAGAGAAAGTCACCGTACCACTCTCAGAATATTTAAAGGCATTACTTAACAGATTAATCAGTATCTGCTTCACCTTCATTCTGTCACTGTAAATAGGAATTTCTGTATCTGTAAAGGCTGTTTGCTTATAACCGATATTCTGTGTCTCCGCCAGTGTTTTGGTCATTTGATAGACTTCCTCCGCTACCTTTAACAGGTTAAAGTTCTCAGCGTGAATTTCCATCTTACCGGCTTCTATCTTGGAATAATCAAGAATCCCGTTTATTAACTCCAAAAGATGATTGGCTTCGTCACGTACAATTGAGAGGTTTTCCAGCTGGGTTGCCGGCAGGTTCTCACCGCTTTTCTTAATTACACGATTGGTAAACCCGATAATAGAGTTTAAGGGAGTTCTAAGTTCATGGGACATATTAGCCAGAAACTGGCTCTTTAGCTTATTTGCTTCATTTACTTCTGCCATCTGAGCCTTTAAGGCAGTATTCTTAATGTTAAGCTCATTTTCTCGGCTCTTTATCATATCCTGCATTTCATTAAAGCCATTTATGAGTAGATTAATATCCTTATCACTTGTCAGTTTTAATTGCTCCTGATATTTCTGCTCTTTGATATTATTTGTGGCTGCTATTAATAATTTTACAGGACGGGAGATGGAGAGAGCTGTAAATATTGAAATGGCAATAGACAGCACTGCTGTGAAAAATCCGCCAAAGGTCATAACATATCCTGTCTTTTGTTCTGCTTCTATCAGTGTTTGATATCGTATCTCCTGGGTCTCTTTTTCCTCTTCAATCAGCTTGCTGACGATATTTCTGATAGAGTCCATCTCACTTTTGCCAATCTGGCTGTTAACAATATCCACAAGCTCCGCCATGGATAAAGTGCCTTCATTGACTTTGGTTCGATTATCAATTACCTGTGTGGTTTCCCAATCAAACCATCTGAGGTATTTCTCGTTAAGTAATTTTAGGTATTCTATTTCATATTTCTTATCTTTTATCAACTTTTCCAAATGAGAATAATGGTCAATGTAATCATTTTCACCTTTATAAAAGGGTTCTAAAAAATCCTCAGAACCGGTTATTGCATACCCTCTTGCCCCAGTTTCCATATTGAGCAGACTGAGCAGGATCTCGTCTGCTTCCTGAATAATCTCTGCCGAAGAAAGGTTATCATCCACTGCTTTGGTTTGATTGTCATAATTAATATAGGTATAAATAAGTATAAATACCATTAATGCAATAACAATGCCAAAACCCATTAACAGCTTATGTCCCAATTTTAATTTATTCAGAAACATATTATTTTGTATGAGATAACTCATACACTCCTTTTCCAGTAAACTCCGATAAGTTATAATTTTTAAACCTGCGCAAAATGGATAAAATGTGCAGAAATCCAGTTTCTTTGCCCTGTTACAATACCATTGATTGTACCATCCATAAACATATACGTCAAATTCTTTTGTTTTTCGCTATAAATATTTTAGGATTTTTCTCAAATATTTTTACAATTGGAATAAAATAGCAAGGAACCTGTAAAAGATTCCTTGCTATTTTTGCTTATGTACTTTTACCCAAAACCCTTTTTGAAATTTCATATACTGTGGAAGGATTAGCCGTTAAATATCTCCATGAAATTTTCCGGCTGTGATAACGGGCGAAAACCGAATTTCTCGTAAAAGGTATGGGCATCTTTTGTTGCCAGGCACCAGCGTCTTAGATTCTTAAGCTCCGGGTGCTTAAATACACACTTAAGAAACCATTCTCCCAGCCCTTTATGCCTGTAATTTTCATCTATTATCACATCACACAGATAAGCAAAGGTTGCATAATCTGTAACAACCCTCACCAGACCTATCTGCTTATTGTCCTCAAATAAAGAAAAACAAAGTGAATTCTCCAAGGATTTTATAACAATCTCACCTGGTCGTTTCTCTGCCCAATAGGTCTGTTTCAGTAATTGGAATACTGCCTGTATATCCAGTTTGCTCCTGTCCGATGTAACATAATAGCTGTCCTTCTTAAATTCAATTTCCTGTCCCATATTGTTCTCCTGTCTGTATTTAATACTGCATTTGTTATACTGTACTTTTTAAACTGTATTATTTAAACTGTATACTTTTTATGGACTCTATTCTTATCAGCTTCTGGATGCCTGATTTCTCAACCTCTAATTGCACCCAGTCCTCATCGATATCCTGAATGATGCAATGTTTGGCTGTAATGTCATAATCTGCAGCATCACTCTCTAAAGTAATCTTTCCACGTTTACCGATATTTTTCTCAAGTATTTCTTTTAAAGATGTTTTTTCGCTATTAACAATATTATTCTCTTTCAAGGTACGTTTGAGTTTCTCAACCTGCGTATTCAGATTGCAGCACCAGACAAAGGCTATCAGACCAAATATATATCCTAAGTATTCCATGGCTATTTCCCCTCCCTCACATACTTAATAGAAAGTATTGAAGACACTGGCAGAAGCTTATTTTCTGTCTGCTTCCCCTTCGTATACTCTACGTTGATCCATTGCCCGTCAAAGTCTTTTATCACACAATTTGAATTCACCAGATCATAATCAGCAGCCTCACTGTAAAATGCAAGACGTACCTTCTTCCCTTTGAGTCCATACAATAACCTGGTAATGGCATTACCGCTTTCTTTTTTTGTTTCTGTCTTTTCACAATTGTCCTTTAAAAGATAATCACAGCTTACACCTAATATTTCAGCCAGATAAACAATTTTATCCATTTCCGGATAAGATTGCTCTGATTCCCATCTTGATATGGATTGTCTGGTAACAGACATTAATTCTGCCAATTGCTCCTGTGTCATATTTTTTGCTTTTCGTGCATCTGCTATTTTGCTTCCTAATCCCATCTTGGTACCTCCATTATTTTTTCCTCTTTATCCTAAGCCATTTGCAGTAATGTCTCTACCAATTATGAGTTTCTTTATGTTACATTATGGTTGCATTACATGTTACATGGGTATCAAATGCTCCATTTATCTATAATAGCAAACTTATTTCATAAACTCAAAAGCAAATTCTTGAGGTTAATCTTTCTTTACAAATCATGGAGATATTATGATATAATTAAAATATATTGAAAGTTATTTTTTATCTTATTCATTATATAACCCGTCATAAACTACGATAATATGAATTTATCACATATAAAAAATGATTCATTTAATTTATATCATAGCAATAACACATTAACAACAAAAAATAATAATTTTCTGTAGGAGGTTTTCTTTGAAAATAGAACATATTGCCATCTATGTAAAGGATTTAGAAAGCAGCAGAAACTTCTTCCAGCAATTCTTCGGAGGAATATCCAATGACGGATACCACAACCCCAATACCGGTCTTCGCACTTACTTTCTTACCTTTGAAGACGGTGCAAGACTGGAACTTATGAACCGCCCGGATATGGCTACCAATGAGAAAATGACAATACAAACCGGATATGCCCATCTTGCTTTCTGTGTCGGAAGCCGGGAGAAAGTTGATGAACTTACTGAAAAACTTAGAAATTCTGGTTATCAGGTTATCAGCGGTCCCCGTACTACAGGCGACGGCTATTATGAAAGCTGTGTTCTGGACGGAGAAAACAATCAGATTGAAATAACTATCTAAGAATATTTTATAAATCATTACCCTGCAGACTTTTAAGACTGCAGGGTAACTTTCATCTCTTATTCTAAGTTGAAGCTTTTATAGAATACCTCTTTCTTAAGCTCCATAAAGACCAGATCGTGACTTTCACCTTCCGGGTCAGTCCAGAAATTCTCTACGGTCTTAACTTCCTGAAAGCCCAGCTTTTTATACAGCTTATATGCTCTTTCATTATCCTTTAAGGTATCGATTTCTATAATATCCAGCTGAAATTTCTCACATAGATATTTCATAAAAGCTACTAAGGTTTCCTGCCCCAGTCCTTTTCCCTGAAGGCTTATGTCGCATATTTTAATGCCGATACCACAGCTTTTCCTTTTCATATCCAGGTTACCATAGGTTAATTCCCCTATGGGCTTATGACTTTTTCTGTCTTCTACTACATATCTTCTTTTTTCCCGGAAAGGATTCATATCCCTGATTTCTGCTGCAAAGGCTTCTTCCATTTCTGATACGCTGACACCCATTCCCTTTTTAAAACCTACATCCTTCATCAAAGCTCCATTGTTCCACCACTCCGTAAATATAATGGCATCTGCAATTTCCAAAGCTCTGATTGCAATACGTCCTTCTTCATATACAATACTCATTTTTGTAACCTCTTTCCTGAGAATTGGTTCTCCCTGAACCTTTTGAGTTTCTATATAGCATCATATGATTAACCGTTGAATTTATTTATGTAATCGTTCAAAGCTTCTGTCTTCATTGGTCTGCTGATAAAATAACCCTGTACATAGTCACACTTAAGCTTTTCTAACAGGCGAATCTGCTTCTCCTCTTCTATTCCTTCCGCAACTACTGAAATACCTAAGTTATGAGCAAGGTTTATAATGCTTCCTATAATCTCCAGGTTCTTATTTTCAATTAAATCAATAAAGGACTTGTCAATCTTCAGGGTATCTATAGGTAGTTTTCTTAAGTAGCTGAGGGACGAATAACCGGTTCCAAAATCATCCAACGAAATGTGGATGTCTCTGCATCTTAGAATCTCTAAGGTTGCCATGATACTTTCTACCGAACAGATCAATATGGATTCGGTAATTTCGATTTCAAGATATTTGGGCTCCAGATCTGCTTCTTTGAGTGCATTATCTATCACCTCAATAATATTTGGGTCCTCCAGCTGTTTCACTGACAGGTTGACCGAGAGCAGTCCTTCAAACTGATGTTTCTCCTGCAAATCTCGAAAGTTTTTACAGGCAGTTCGAATAATCCATTCTCCCAAAGGAATAATGAGCCCGAGTTCCTCTGCTACTCTTATAAATCTATCGGGGCTTACAAAACCAAGGCTAGGTGAGTTCCACCTGGTCAATACTTCAAATCCCCGGATAGTCTTTTCCTCCAGATTATAGATAGGTTGATAGACCAGAAAGAATTCTTCCTTCTGAAGAGCTGTTTTCAGCTCTGCTTCAAAATTGACTTTGTCGATAATTTCCTTTTTCATTACCCCTTCAAAGAACTGTATATTGTTCTTTCCATATTCTTTCGCTTTGTACATAGCTGTGTCCGCATTACGCATGAGCTCAATAACACCTTTTCCATCCTCCGGATAAGCAGCTACACCAAAGCTTGCACTGGTCTTAATTTCGTTGTTACACACATTAAAGGGCTTAAGAAAATCCTGCCGAATATTTTCGATGTAATAATATGCTTCTTCCCAGTTAAGCTCACGTGAAATTATAAGTGCAAATTCATCACCGCCGATTCTTCCAATCATATCCTCTTTATGTAAGCTGGCTTTAAAACGTTCAGCTGCTTTTTCTACAAACAAATCTCCGATATGATGTCCCATGGTATCGTTTATTTTCTTAAAGAAATCGATGTCTATGAAAACAATATAGAAACTTTTCTCTTCTGTTTCTGACTTTTTAATAAGTTCCTGTATTCTTTCTATAACAGCCATTCTATTAGGCAGATTGCTTACCACATCATAATGGGCCAGATGAAATAATTTATCTTCGTTTTCCTGTAATTTAATATTCTTCTGGTTTAATTCGTTGTATTTACAGCTAAGCTCAGTATGGGTTACCGCTATTCTCTCATACATTATTTCAAGCTCTTCTCTTTGCTTTAGTTCTGTCATATACAATCTGTTCATTCGGCTGTAATGAGCCTGGTTAATAAGATGAGCTATAGGAGCTATAATTACCACCAGTGCAAACAGGATAAGCTGCAGGATAAAATAGCTTGTCCCAAACTCGTAGGGTGTAGCAGCAAGCAGCAGAGAATAATACATTCCTATAAAGAAAATAGACGCAGTAACATAGTTTAACATAACCCTGGTCAATCTGACGGAAGAAATAATAATATTGATAAAGGCAATGGTCCAAATTGCCGGTCCAACATAAGCATAAGCTCTAATGACAACAAATATAAGCACTACTGAAAATAAAATGGATATCCAATGGGTGATAATCCTTGTCCTGACATTAACATATTGAGATAGAATAAAGCAAAAACACAGGAATAACATAAATGCACTATCCGCGACAGCACTTTTAAGGGGATAGTGCAGTATAAAATTAACCACAGAACCTACTATTAATACGGGGACTCCATAATAACAACCAATGTAATTTTCCATTCTCTCAATGGTATCCATATCGTTGGATTCATTGATAACCTTAATGATACCTGGTATGGTCTTAGGCATTTTTTTGTCTTTCACGATAACACCTCAAAAATGACATTTTCCAAATTTTTATTCCATTATAAACCATCTTTCACAAATTTCAAAGGTTAGTGTGAAATTTTTTACATTTACTAAATGTGAAATTTTTTATATTGCTAATGTGAAATTTTTTGTATTACTAAATTAATTCTATGCTTAATGACATTATCTTAAGATTCCGGTAATAAAATGTAACACAGAATTACTTATATTCATATATTTATAATATGAATTAGTACTGTCTCTGGGTATTGCAATGATTCTAACTACATATAAGGAAAGGAATATACAATATGGCTGAACATTTTATTAACACCAAACTCATACATGGCGGCGTAGACGGTGATAAACAGACAGGAGCTGTCAGTGTCCCCATATACCAGACGGCAACCTATCGTCAGAAAGAACTGGGGGGAGATGTCCCTTATGAATACTCAAGAACCGGTAATCCCACCCGGGAAGCTTTAGAGAAGCTGATAACGGAACTGGAGGAAGGAACTGCCGGTTTTGCCTTCGCTTCCGGTATGGCAGCTATAACGACTATTCTATTGTTATTCAAAAGCGGTGATAAGATTCTGATTTCAAGCAATGTTTACGGCGGTACCTTCCGCGTTCTGGATAAAGTCTTTCAGCAATTCGGGCTTCAATACAAAATAGTTGATACTTCTGATTCCCTGCTCCTGGAGAAAGAACTGACAGAGGAAGTAAAGGCAGTATTTATTGAAAGCCCTGCCAACCCTCTTCTCAGCATCACAGATATTGCAGCGGTTTCAGAACTTGCCCGTAAGAAAGGTGCACTTACCATCGTAGACAATACCTTCATGACTCCATATCTGCAAAAACCTCTTACCTTAGGCGCCGATATTGTGGTACACAGTGCCACCAAGTATCTGGGCGGCCACAGTGATCTGGTTGCAGGCCTTGCTGTAACAGGCAGTGAGGAACTTGCAAAACGCATTGCTTTTTTACAAAATGCTGCAGGCGGAATCTTAGAACCCTTTGATTCCTGGCTGCTGATCCGGGGTATCAAGACTCTCTCCGTCCGGCTTGACAGACATTTGGATAATGCCTCCTATATTGCCGAATATCTTAGGAATCATAAGGCCGTCGAGAAAGTTTTTTATCCTGGGTTCACTGATTTTGCAGGGTATGAGATTCACAAAAAACAGTCCTCCGGGGCCGGGGCGATAATATCCTTTCTTTTGGCAAAGGATTATGACATCCGGAAATTCTACAAAAACCTTGACCTTATCATCTTAGGTGAAAGTCTGGGCGGAGTAGAATCTCTGGCCTGCCATCCGGCTTCCATGACTCATGCTTCCATTCCTGCAGACCTGCGCCAGAAATTAGGAATAAGTGATAATCTGATAAGGCTCTCAATTGGTATAGAAGATAAGAGAGATTTAGTGAAAGACCTTGATAATGCTCTTACAGAAGCAGCACAGTAGCTAGAGCTTATACAGAACGCCTTTACTCGCAGCTGCTGTTAGCTTATAGATACTGCTTTCTTAATATTAATTTCTTTGTTGGTAGCAACACTATGTAAGAACAACTACTTTACCAGTAGCAATAGCTTATAATTACATCGACTTTGCACGTAGTAATAACTTTTAATTACATCGACTTTGCAGGTAGTAATAACTTTTAATTACATCGACTTTGCAGGTAGTAACTACTTTTAGCAATTACTTTGCTAATAGCAACTGCTTTGTTACTAGCAATTACTTTGCTAGTAGTCTACTCAAGCTAACAGCTATCTAAAATGAAAGAAAGGAGCTTCCACCTTATTTTTTGTGGAGAACTGTATAAATAGAGTTATTCAATATCTCTGACCAGTTTATTAACGCAAGCTCAATTTTTACAGTTGTTATGTAAATGAAATATTATAATGATATTCGCCAGCTTATTGGTAACACACCTCTTGTTCTATTAAATAATATGGATTTTCCAAATAACCTCCGCATCTTTGCAAAGCTGGAGCTATTAAATCCCGGCGGAAGTGTAAAAGACCGTATGGGTATGGCGCTTATAAAGGATGCGGAACAGCGTGGCATCTTAAAACCCGGTTCTGTTATTATAGAAGCTACGGCAGGAAATGCGGGAATTGGTCTGGCTCTTGCCGCCCTTGGCAAAGGCTACCGGGTAATCTTTGCCGTTCCGGAAAAATTCTCATTGGAAAAGCAAGCCATCATGCGGGCCTATGGAGCAGAGATTATTCATACGCCCCTGGAAAAAGGAATGCAGGGTGCCTTTGAGAAGGTAGAAGAATTAAAAAGAGAAATAGAAAATCCGGTTCTTTTAAATCAGTTTGCCAATCCCGAGAATCCCAAAGCCCATTATCATACTACCGGCCCTGAGATTTATGGGGATCTGGATGGCAGAATCGATTATCTTATAGGTGGTGCCGGAAGCGGCGGAACTTTAAGTGGGGCAGCCAGATTCCTGAAGGAACAGCTCCCTTCCCTTAAATGCATTCTGGCAGATCCTGTGGGTTCAACCATGGGCGGAGGTGAAGCAGGCTGCTATTCTATAGAAGGTATTGGAAATACTTTTATGCCGGAGACCATGGATATGACCTTAATTGATGAAGTAATCAAGGTAAGGGACGAAGAAGCTGTTCAAGAGGTACGCCTTTTGGCTGCACGAGAAGGAATATTAGCTGGTTTTTCCTCCGGCGCAGCATTAACAGCCGTTAGAAAAGCAGCCGGCCACCTGCCAGAAGGAAGTAACGTGGTGGTTATCCTTCCTGACAGAGGAGACCGCTACTTCAGCAAGGATATATATTAAGGTAAAACTGTGAGAAGCTACCTGGTACCTGGCCCCTCTGATGCACTGCCCAAAAGGTATGTACCAGTTTTGTGTGCTATAAGCGAATTATTATTGTATGCTTAAAGCACACATTATTGGTAATATGCCTAAAAAGTGTGGAGAGGAAATCCAGGTAGGTTCTTACAATACGCTTTTTAAATGCATCAGCCTTTCTTTCATGCTTTGTAATGCTGCTCATGTTGCAGCATCCACCTTTTTCGCTCCAGACCGCCTCCATATCCGCCTAAGTCACCACCTGTCTGTATAACTCTGTGGCAGGGTATAATGATAGCCAGCTGATTAGCACCATTTGCATTCCCTACAGCCCGCACTGCTTTGGGATTCCCTAGAGCCTGTGCTATATCTTTATATGAACTTACTTCTCCTGGTGCTATTTTCCTCAGCATATCCCAGACCTTCTTTTGAAAATCTGAGCCAAAAACTATAACGGGAGTTGTAAACTCTTTTAACTTCCCGGAAAAATAAAGGCTTAATTCAGCTTCAATCTGCTTCGATATTTCGGTCTTGCCCGGAATAATACGAGCATTTAACCTTATTCTGAGTCTTTCTATCTCTCTTTCCAATCCTCTTCGGTCTACAAATTCCAATAAATACAGATATTCGTCATCTGCCAGGCTGAGCATTGGTCCTAAGGGTGTATCTATCCAGCAGGCATGAAGTACTTTTATTTCACCTGCTTTCTTTGGTGGTATCCCCATAATCTTTGAAAAGGCATCATGAAAACCGCTGGAGGAATCATACCCTGTATCAAGCTGAGTATTAATAATCTTTTCCCCGCTCCGGATGGATTTCATCGCAAGACCCATTCTTCTGGCTCTTGCATATTGTACAAAGGTCATACCGTAAATTTTTTTAAACTGCCTTCTGGCAGTAGCTCCATGAATACCAAGGGCAGCAAAGTCAGAATCTTTCCAACGTTTTTCCGGATTTTCCTCCACCTGTTCTACCATATTCTGAATCAGGGGAGAGATTTCCTGGGGATAAGAAAGAGGATGACATTTCTTACAAGGGCGAAAACCTGCATGCAATGCTTCGCTGGCGGATTCATAGAAGATACAGTTCTCATACCTGGGTTTTCTTGCAGGGCAGGTAGCATGGCAGAATACACCTGTGGTTTTAATTCCCACAAAGAATATACCGTCATACTCCGAGTTTCTCTCTACCAGCGCTGTATAATATTTTCTTTTGACAGTCTCATCTATTACCATAATAAAACCTCACTTTCCGGTTAACTTAATGCTGTTTATCAGTATGGCTTCAAATTTCTGAAAGGATATATGCCGGCAGCTGAATTGGCTGCCTTTTATCAGTAATTTGGAAAGCAAATTCTAATTTATATTATAAGCATTTATGAGAAGCTGTCCTACGAAAAATGAACATGCATTTTTTATGCCTGCTGTTTCTCCAGCCAGATCTTAAGCAATATCTCCAAATCATCTGCAAATTCCTTATCTGTCTGTGTCTCACCCTGTTTCAGCTCTTCTAATACTTCAAAAGAAAATGTCTTAGCTCCGTATTGTTTCCACTCAGGGAGCATGGAGGGTTCCGGACAGGAATTTGTAGAGAAGAAGAATTCGAATCTGTTTTTCTGCCCCTCCATATCCCTTGCAGCTCTTAACCAGTTTTTGTTATTTGCACTGCATTTGATGCAATAGATACCGCCTGTTGCTTTTTTACTCTTATATTGTTCTATTAATTCTTTTCTTTTCGATTTATCCACTGTTTTGCTTCCTTTCAGTTCTATATAAACCATAATCCGTGCCGGCTGCAGTAATAATACAGCCTTGCATTGTCCCTATGCTGTAGTTTTCCCCCGCCTAATTTTGGCAGTCTTACGCTGGCCTGCTGCTCCGGATATAGTTTCACCAACAGAGTCCTGTCTGACATCACATATGCCACAAAGGAGAGATAATGGTCTTTCTTCATTTCGTGAGAAAAAGTTATATAATATTCGTCTTCTGTTTCTTCTATATAAGCCTGATGCATTTCATCCGCCGGTTTTGCTGTAAGCGCTTTCAGTCTTCGTCCACAGCAGGAAATACTGGCATCTCCCGTATTGCTGATTATATTGTTGCATACCGGGCAAACATAGAAGCTGGTACGTTTAAAATTCCCCGTATCAATAGCATTGGAAACCAGGTCACCTTCTAAGATTTTTTCGATATCTACCTGAAACAGATCTGATAATTCTCTAAGCAGGGATATATCCGGGCATCCCAAACCTCGCTCCCATTTCGATATTGTCTTGTCACTGAGATTTAACCTGTCTCCAATCTGCTTTTGGGTCATACACTTTTCTTTACGAAGACGGAGCAACAGACTTCCCACTTTCTGACTGTCCAATTACCTTACCTCCAATTTACTATTATAAATACCTGTGAAAGAAGCCGCAATAAACGCTCCGTAGAGTTACAGCTTCAACTCATATTTCTGCTCAATCAGGGTTTTCCCCCAGGAATTATTTTCAAATTCCTCTACCAGCTGAAAGCCTGCTTTTTTATACATACTGACTGCCGTCTCCTGTTCTCTGGTAGTGTCAAGAAACACCTTCTTATAGTTTTTATCCTTACAGAATTGCAAGGCCTGTGCCAACAGTCGTCTGCCTAATCCAATACTCCTGTAAGAAGGATGCAGGATAAACCATCTAAGCTGTGCCAATTCCTCTGAGTGTCCTACAATGGCGATTGCTCCTATAACCTCCCCCTGTGCTTCTGCAAGCCAGATTCTGTCCTTCTCTGTACTATAGCTTAGAAGAAAATCATAAAAGGTCTTGCAGACATACCCTTCAAATACATGATTGTATCCACATTCCTTTTCATATAACCAGCCATGGAGCTCAATGAGCCGTCCTGCATCACCGGGTCTTAACTCGCAGCGCAGGTTAATCTCCTCTTCCTTTCTGATAACCTGTCCGCCGGAAAGCACTTCTTCAATGTTTTCCATGCTCTTGATTAATCTCTCCTGTTCCTCTTTATGCAATTCAGAAACCATGCTCGTAATATGCTTGTCAGATAATCCATTGAGCTTTTTAAGAGTTTCTTTTCCATGTTCCGTCAGATACAGATAGAACAGTCTCCCATCTTCTTTCGACTGTACCCTGTAGGTTAGACCTTGCTTTTCAAATCGTTTTATAATCCGGCTGAGATATCCGGAATCAATACTTAGTTCCTGAATTAACTGTTTCGCTGTACAATCTTTCGTATGGGCTATATCAAACAGCACACGGGCTTCTGACAAAGAGAAGTCGCTGTTTAGCATATGCTGATCCAACAGCCCCAGAATATTGGTGTAAAAACGATTGAATTTTCGTATGGTATGGATAAATGGAGTATGTATGGATTCCATGGAATACCTCCTGTATTTTTGATTTATGCTTATTATAAATATATTATCTGACTAAGTCAACTATTTTTCTTTTAATCAATATGCAATTAGCAATTAAGCAGATTAAGCAACTAAACAGCTTAAGCAACTAAGCAGATTGAGCGACTAAGCAGATTAATTAACTGGGCATATTAATTAGGCATATGGATTATCTAATAACCAGCATTGACTTCTAACCTTTCAGTCCCAGGGTATCCGTCAAAGAAGTATTCCATTATCAATTAACCATTACTGCCTGCAAACCCTTACCTTATTTCCATAATGCTATGGTATTAATGAAAACTGCCTGTATCGGAATAAATATAACACTTTGTCCTTTGGCAAGATGCAATTTCAAGATATAAGAGCAGGTTACGAGGCTTACTCCAACTGTTGCCGCATCTTTGACACTACTGTTAGCACAAGCTATACTTTGCATTTAAGTTAAAACCTGACTTACTGTTGTCATATTTGAAGGGTTATACTATACATATAAGTCAAAGCGAATTTCATAAATAAACTGTTTATGGGAGGTAAATTATGGGTGAAGCTTTTAAGGATATTTATACCGAGGAGTTTCTGCGGGATTTTAGTGATAAAGTAAGTTCAGTGTATGGGAAATTTCAAGGAGAGGAGTTTACAGCCGCTGTACTCGCTGATTCCTGGGAGGACCTGGCCCTGCGGGGCAGGATGCTGCGGATAGTTAATGTATTAGGTCGATTATTACCCTCAGATTATGAAAAAGCGTTAGAGATATTATATAGACTTGTTGATGACTGTGAAGGCTTTCCATACCTATTTTTTCCGGACTTTGTGGCAACCTTCGGTTTACAAGAGGAAAATTGGGAGATATCCCTGAGAGCCTTAGAGTGTTTCACGAAACATTCTTCTTCGGAATTCGCTATCAGGCCTTTTATCCTGAAAGATACTGAACGGACAATGAAGTATATGCTTAAATGGTCAACCAGTTCCAACGAACATGTCAGACGTCTGTCCAGTGAGGGTTGCAGGCCTCGTCTTCCCTGGAGCATGGATCTTCCTGTATTTAAGAAAAATCCAGCTCTGGTGCTTCAAGTGCTGGAGAATCTGAAAGCAGATTCTTCACTCTATGTTCGCAAAAGTGTCGCTAATAATCTTAATGATATCGCAAAGGATCATCCTGATGTGGTGTTAGCCGTTGCAAGGAAATGGATTGGAAAAAATCCGGAAACAGATTGGATTCTAAGACATGGCTGTCGTACCCTTATACGAAAAGCTGTCCCCGAAGCACTGGCTCTATTCGGTTATGCAGATACCACTGATACTGAACCCCTGGTTTTAAATGCCATGTTTAAGGTATTTCCGGAACAGCTCTCTGTCGGTGATATCTGTCAGTTTAAATACTCCCTTGATATCAACAGGAAAAATCCTGTTCATATCCGCTTGGAGTATGGAATAGATTTTGTGAAATCCAAAGGTAAAACCTCAAGAAAAATTTTTCTGCTGTCTGATAAAACAGTTCCCGGTAATTACCATTTAGAAGGCTCACATAACCACAGCTTTGCCGATCTTACCACCAGAAAGCACTATCCCGGTTTGCACAATATTGCTCTGTTGATTAATGGCATGGAGGTAGCTGCAGCTACCTTATTGCTGCAATAAAAAGGGCTTTTTCAAGCCCCTTTTTACATTTATTATTAAATTGGCTGACACAAATTATGCAGCAGGATTCAGCCTGATATCAAGGTATACATCACCTACAGAAGTTGATATGCAGCAGGCTGTACGAAGTGAATATTCCTTGTTATCCTTCGGTTTACCAAGTGCAGGGGGAAGTATATCACAATTCAGATTTTTTTCTGCCAGCATAGTTAGAACATTTCCGCTTATAATATTTGCGATTTCAGATATGGCAGAGGTCACAAAATCATCAACGGAATCCATCTCCATACCGCTCATGATATTTACCATTCCCAGGGAAGTTGCGTGGGGAAAACGGTAAATTACTTCCCCTGTCAGTTCACCAATAACTCCAATTGAAATATCAAGTTCATTATCGCTTTGAAAACTTTCAGCCGGACGGTCAGATATATCCGATAAATCTAGCATCAACTGAAATACATTACGTGTAGCTTCTAAAAAAGGACTGTAGAGATTATCATTCATGTAGTCAGACCCCCTTTTCCAATGCATATACAGCGATTCGCTGATCTTCAGCGGCAACATGGTTAATCAGCCAGGCTAATAGCTTGCCTGCAAATTGCTGCATCAGCTGCTCGTTATATCCGCTTTTTTCGTAGTCCTTTGTAAACTTCACTACATAGTTCACCATATCTGTATGTATCTGTTTGTGTGCTTCATAACCCGGATAACCGATTCTTAACTGATATTCTTCCTCATCTCTGAAATGTTCTACTACATAACCATTCATAAACGCAAGAGTTTCATTGACCTGCTGTACTTTCTCATCCCAGGAAGCGGCAGACCGCAGTGTCTGCATAAATATCTGCACACGACGGAATAATTCTATATGCTGTGCATCAACCACATCCACTCCCAGCTCGTACTTGTCTTTCCAAAGCATATGGTGTAAGTCCTTTCTTGTCGAATTATACTAATATTAGTTAATGTATTATATAGTTTGTTCTGCTATTTTTCAAGTAAATTTTTTATATAAAAATCAGACCATTGCCACCTTATAATGAGCCATAACTTTTAACAAATTCACTTAAAACCCTTACATTTTCTGAAATAGCTTTGATAGTTAAATGTCCATAGCCCAGCATTAGTTTATCTGAATGGAGTCCTTTCGTAAGACAATATTCTTCTACCGGATATGCTCTAATCCCTAAAGCCTGGCTTTTATGAATGAAATCCTTTTCAAAGCGCTTTCCTTCTATCTGCAGAACCAGATGTAGTCCTGCCCTATCTCCCAGTAACTGTTCTTTCCCCTGGAAATTCTGTGCCAGGCTTTCTGTTAGTATATTCCTTTTCTCGCTGTACAAACGACTGAGCTTCTGGACAACTGGATATTGATTTGCCTTCAGGCTGTCTTTGGTATTTTTCTATTCCGAGCATTTTTATTGTCGGGTCTTAAGATTACGAGTTCTCTGGAAGCCGGTATCTTAATAAGCTGTTCACCAGTAATAACCAGTATCTTAGCACATTTTTTATTAAAGTCAGGACCACCAGCTAAGCTGGTGGCTTGCTCTACCCCTATAAGGGGTCTTTCCATGCTTGCGCCCGGGGGCGCCTGAGGAATTTGCCAACCGCACTACTTTCTCAGGCTAACCCTTAAGGGCTT
>Ga0208297_1000403_pt1 | contig 93489 bp, 68 predicted proteins | sample LMS_cellobiose_e_FD_187367 | JGI IMG/M metagenome (GOLD analysis project Ga0208297, IMG submission 187367) | Rumen-fistulated moose microbial communities from Alaska, USA - LMS_cellobiose_enrichment (SPAdes) (version 2) | ecosystem: Host-associated > Mammals > Digestive system > Stomach > Rumen... | reverse complement strand
GCAGCGACCGGTTATGCCGGATTGGAACTTGACTGACGTCAGGTTCCGGTGTATTCCATGCCCTCGAAACGCAACTAATATTTCGAGGCTGTTTTCCTCGGAAGCTGTGTCTTTTTACCTCAACTCCGAGGACTCTCCGCCGTAATTTAGTTGCTGTTTTTGCCGTCTTTTTCATCGTTTTCATCCTATCCCAAGTTCAGCTCTCACCCACAAAATTTCCCGAAGCCCCTTTTCTTTTTTCTTCTTCCGATAATTGAGTAAAAGAGCCGTTCCCACAGCAGCTCCGCCGGCAATCGGACTCGCAATTACCGCGGCTCCGGCAATTCCAGCTCCCAGCATCTTCCACACGGTACTGCTTGTTTTGTTTTCGTGTTTTGGTGCCTCATCAGTCTTTTTTTCTGCGCACATGGCGTTTCTCCTGTTATTTTAGTTCACAATATACTAAAAAAGCGTTTCCCCGCAGCACTCAATCCGAGGAACACGCCAATGCCCTGAAGAATCATGCAAACAGAGAAACGCTGCAACGCCGATGCGAAGCAGCAGTTCCCATTAAGCTCTGATTCTTCAACTTCAACTTGGCGTGTTTTCGGATTGAATCAGCTTAATAAAACCGCTTCGATTTTATGAAAAGCTCTTGTTCAGACTTGTTTGAAACCTCCTTCGTTCAAAACTCAAGACGTTGTCAAATATACTGCCAGATCGGAACTTTTGCAAATCGAAAACGGTCTCTCCAGCACGATTTCAGGAAACATTGGCATGTTCCATCTAGAATATCCGCATGAAATTGCAAAATTCCTCACTGGATTTTGGGAAAAATGGATTTTTTATTCTCCGGACAGCTTTTTCGACAGGTTCCGACGCTCTTTCAACAGTCCTTCAAGGACGGACAGCTGCATTTCATTGGGGTATTGCCTTGCATTTTTCACGATCAAAGGGATTTGTGCGTCCAATTCGCCCAATCGGGCAAGAGAATCATCAAGAGGAACCGGTTTTGCTGCCGATTTATAGCGTTCCGCCGCTTTTTCCCGTAATTCTTTCGAGGGTTCCGGGTAACGTCGCAGCAACGCATCCAAACACTGTTCAAAGGTCTGTTCCTGATGAACTGCAGAAGAAGATTTTTGCTTCTTCAGCATCGACCATCCTGCAAAAAGAACTGCGACAGTCAGAATCAGCATCAAAACGGCAATCAGGTAACTCATGATGCCATGCCTGGGAACCTTCTTTTCCCCGGAAAGTATGTCCCGGAACTGCTCCAGAGATATGCGGTCCTCACATGCCGCTCGGCTGGCGTAAATCAAGGTGCGGGCTTCCAGAGGGAGACCTTTTGGTAAACGAGGAAAGTCCGAAGGCTGAAGCCCGGTCAAGGCACAATAGGTGACCATACCGAGCGCATAGATATCGCAACTCTCGTCTGCCGGACGTTTCCCCTGAAGCACCTCGGCGGGCATAAATGCGGGAGTTCCGATCAACGTAGCGTGCCCGGTTTTGGCAGTCAGCCCGATGTCCCCAAGAACCGGTGTGCCGCGAATGAAAAAGATATTCTCCGGCTTAATGTCCCGATGGATAAGCCCGGCCTGATGCAGCGCGGCAATGCCATCTGTCAAGCTCAAAATGATCTCTTTCAGTTCAGAAGGCTGGATGCGGGATTCCATTCTTCGAGCCAGCGTATCCGGTTCATAACGGTCCGGATTCCGGCTGTCTGCCGCATCCATGGTGTAGTAGAGCGAACCGTCAGGCGTCCGGTCGATGTGATGGATCTGAATCAGATTCGGATGACGGCATTCCCGATAACGGATCAGACCGTCCAACTCGCGCTGCTGCTGTTTCCCATGCAGAATTTTCAGCGCGACCTGCTGATGCGTCAGTGTATTTTCAGCGAGATAGACGGTACCATAAGCACCTTTCCCACACTCAGAAATCAGACGATAAATACCGATCATGCGAGGTTCAGACATGAAGATCCAGCTCCCCGTCCTGACGATTCAGGTCTGCAATGATCTTCCTCAAATGTTCTTCACAGCGCTGTCTTGCCAGATACACATAGGCGGGTTTGACCTGAAGCAGCTTCGAAATCCGGTCAACAGATTCTCCCTGTATCGCGAAAAGCTCGAAGATCTGATAGGTCTTCGCCTCCACCTTGGTTTTCAGCTCGGATTGTGCCTGCTGTAACAGAAAATTGCGCCATTTCTCCAACAGCAGACGATCCAACAGTTCATCCGGTGAATTTTCATCCAGACGATCTTCGAGCGTTACTTCTCCTTCAGGACGGCGTTTCCTCAGCAGATCATAGATGCATCCTTTTATGATCCGGTTGAAATATGTTCGAAAACGAGCAAGCGAAGCATCGTATCGGAAACCTTCATCCACCCGATGGGAGAACCGGATCATCGTATTCTGTACGAGCTCCTCGCATTCATCCGGAGTCAGTCCCTTGAATACGCCGATATCCCGGATGACTGGCTGATAAGCACGGAAAAACGCTGTCCACGCACTTTCATCGTGCGCAGACAGCTGTTTCAGCAAGGTTGTCCGAGTGGTGGGGAAATGCATGGTCGTTTAGCTTCGATTCTTAAGTATTTCCTCTATCCGATTCAACAGACTTTGGGTTGGTTCCGGTTTGGATTCAAGCAGCTTTATCACTGTTTGAACTCGATCCTTCAGGGAGTCGTTTTCGATCACGCCTGAAATCGCATTGATCGCCTGACGCTGGGCTGCATCGCCGACATGAGTGTAATATTTGTCCGCAATATCGCTTTCCGTTCCTAAAATCGACAGCAACACCGCCTTGGGGACTCCGGCCTCAGCACAGAACGAACAGAAAGAGTGACGCAGGGAATGGAAGCCGTACACCGTCATCTTCTTGTCTCGGCCGGGCACATCCACAGAGGGTTCCAGCCCGATCCAGCGTATCACCCTCAACACGTCGATGTTCACAAGGTTATTGCCGACGTTCTTCCCGATTGCATTGGTTTTATTATATCGAGCTGCTGTTTTCGGGCAGACATACTGATCTACTCGCCATTCCTGCGCTTCCTTCAACACATCGAACAATTGCGGAGCTAATGGTATCGTGACTTCCTTTCCGGTCTTGAACTGCTTGACGAAAATCCGTTGATGCTCCATATCTACGTTCTGCCATTGAAGAAGCACACAATCTTTCAGCCGTTGTCCCGCATACATGCCGATGTAATAGATGCAGCGGATTTCAGACTTGTTCATGACGCGATGAACCGTATCGGACAGCACGTCCCGCAGTTGTTGTTCCTGTTCTTGCGTAAATGCCTGTCTGCGGACGATGGTATCCTGCTCCTCACGCTCGTTTCGCAGGAGTGATTTCGCCCGGAATGGATTGTCCTCGGCGTAGTAATCTTTGAGACAGTCGAAAATCCGGCGCAGACGTTTGATCTTGCGGTTGTGAGTATCGACAGCCAGGGGACAGGTCTTCAGGTAGGCGGCGTATTGCTCGGCAACTTCGGAAGTGAGTTCGGATACGCTCGAAAGGATTGTGTGTCTCTTCTTTTTATCAGGCAGAGGATAGGAAACAAACTGCACGAACTCCTCGTAGGTGGACTTGTAAGCCAGCTGTTCGCTGACGGTATGAGGAGTAGCGCGATCCGGATGAACCTGATATTTTTCCCAGCCTTCCGAGAAAGGCAGGTTCATCGCCTGTTTGGAAAAGCCCTTCATCGCGGTGATCTGTGCAATGGCGACTTCTTTGTTCGGGGCTTCCCAGACCGCATCCATATCGGCGGCTTTCCGGCATGCTTCCTCAAAGTCGCAGGTTTTCAAAGCAAATTCCCTGCGAATCCCGTTTGCCACCATCAGCCGGTAGTAATAGGGACCGTTCTTGACCTTCTGCCTCAGTTTTCCTCGAAGTTGACTCATCCTCTTCCTGCTCTTGCGAATACCATTTGATTTCATGACGTGACCATCCTGTAGGCACGTTACGGCACAATATAGCATTCAAAACACGGTTTCGCAACAAAAATGGGGATATTTTGGGGAAGAAATCAGGATTTTGAGCGTAAAAATGGCGGAGAGAGAGGGATTCGAACCCTCGGTGAGTTGCCCCACACCACATTTCCAATGTGGCGCCTTCGTCCACTCGACCATCTCTCCGTCAGGTGTTTTTCTTAATATAGCACATGATTCCGGGAAATTCAACCCCGAAGCGGGGAAAAGTGCGAAAAATGTGCGCGGCAGCGGCCGTTTTTCAGGGAAAAAGCACCTCGGCCCGGAGCGGAAAATGGTCCGACGAGGCGCGCTTCGCACCGTCGAAGTCGTCGACGACTTCGAAACTCTTTACCCGGATCCGCTCCGAAACGAAGATGTAGTCGATGGGAGCCGTGTGTTTCCTCTTGGACGGGTCGGATTCGTAACCGTGATAGGTGGGGCCGTCGTACGAAACTGGCGTTTCCGAGCAGGATCGCGCATCCCAGAGCTTCGACGCGGTGTACTCCACAACCGGAGCCCCGGGAAAGGCGTTGAAGTCCCCGGTCAGGATGAGGGGCAGTTGCGGGAACGTCCGCTCCAAGTGGGCGAAAAGGTACTCCATCTGCCCCCGTTGAAGCTCCTTCACCCGATGCTCCAGGTGAGTGGTGCAGAAGATGAAGCGCGCCCCCGTTTCCCGGTCGAGAAAGACCGCCGCGACGGCGATCCGGGGATAGGTGGCTCCCGGAATGATCGAGTAGCGCTCCGGGGTGGCCGTGAGCCAGAAGGTCTCCGTCCGGAGCGGAGCCAGACGGACGGCGTCGTAATAGATGTGGCATGCCTCGCCGTCGGCCCTTTCGCAGCGGCCGCAGCCGATGCTTTTGTAAGGCGTGTCCCGGCAGATGGGTTCGTCGTAGAAGTCGACCGTTTCCTGTGCGCCCCAGACGTGGAAGCCCGCCCCGGCGCAGGTCTTGCGGATGCGGGGGATCCGGCTCCGCCAGTCGTTGGGCCAGGGGTCGTTGGAGCCGGGCGTCCGCAAATTATAGGAGCCGACGATGAGTGAAGAGCTGTCCATATTCCCCCTCACTTGAGAAACCACTTGAAGCTGCGGCCGACCACGCCCGACTGCCCCATGACTTCCGCCGTTTCGTAACGCACCATGCCGGCTTGAATCAGCGCTTCGAGGGTGCTGTAAGCGCCCGTGGAGTGGTAGTCCAGCACACCTTTGCCGAAAAGGGGCCGCAGGGCCCGGTCGCACAGATGGCCCAGCAGCATCCCCGGATTTTCCCGGAGACACCGGATCGCCGCCGGGACCAGTCCGTCGGGAATGGCCGTCTCGATTTCGAAATCGCCCAGATTTTCCCGGTGAAACTCCCCTTCCGCCGTCACGTAGCCCACGGAGTTGCCGGGGATCTCCATGAATTTTCCGGGGAACGCGGCCATGGTGTTGCCCATGTAGACGCCGTCCTTTTCGAAGGCGTAACAGACCCGCTGGTTCATGTTGATGAAGCCGATCACGCCGGGCTTGTCCGCGAAGATGCAGATGGAGCAGGATTCTTCGCGCAAAAAGGCTCCGGCCCGGCGCATGGCACGGATCATGTCGCCGGAGTTCATGTACTCCTCTTCGATCACGTTGACCACGACGTCCGAAAGGGAGATCTGCATGCCGTCGGGGGCGGTGAAGTCGGGATTGGGACGCATGCCCAGCTCCGGCAGGGAACCGCTGCGCATCCGGCGGCCCGCGGCGTAGAGCCGCCGGAGTTCGGCGCCGTAATCTTTCGGCGCATCTTCGGCGAACACCCCCAGCGACCCTTGCGACACGAGGGCGACCTTGCCTTCGGTCCCCACGAAGGGATGAGCCCGGTTGGCCCCGCCGCCGGAGTTGGTCCGGCTGTGGGCGATGCCCGTGGTCCCCGGATAGTCCTTCAGCGAAAACTGCCGCTCGAAAATGCCCGTATGGCCGGCGCACTTGTCGAAACGGATCGAGCCCTTGTCGCAGACGGCCAGCCCGGTGTAGAATCCGGCCCAGTAGCCTTCGATCTTCTTCAGCGCCTCCATGATGACGGGGGCGGCCTGCTTCCTGCCCGTATAGGCGGTCCAGACGCACATGATTCGACTCCTCCGATTTACTTTGTCTTGTTTTCCTGCGGCTTCGGGGCCTCCGGCTTGGGGGCGGGGGTCTCGGCGGTCACCTTGGCGATGAAGGCCTTGGCTTCCTCGTACTGACGGGCGAAGAGGTCGTCCAGCAACTTGACGGCGTCGTTCTTCTTCCGGGTGAGGAGCAGTTTGCGCGCCGCCTCGCGGGCGGTGAAGAACTCGTCAATGAACTTCTTTTCCAGAGCTTCGAACTCGGGCAGACGGTTGTGGTCGAGAGGGAGCTTTTTCGCCAGTGCCAGCGCGGCGGTCCCCCACTCGCCGTCCACGAGGGATTCGGGCATCTTGCTCACCCCCATGGGGATGGGGACGAAGACCGTGTGCCGGGTGGGCCCCAGGGCCACGAAGGCCACGCTCAGGAAGTCGGGGAACATCCGGTCGGGGACCATCATGGTGCTGGCCAGCGTATTCTTCATGCACACCTGCCGGTAGCCTGCCTTTTCATCTTCGGGGTCCCGGAACCGGGCGAGGCGCATCAGATCCTGCGGGGCGATGCGGCCCTTTTCCTGCAGCGTCTTGCGGAGGAACTCCGAGGCGGCGAAGCGGCGGTTGGCGCCTTTGAGAAAGTTTTCGCGCTTGTTGATGACGGAATTCCGCATGCCCGGCAGCAGCAGGTTGTTGGCCCTTGCTTCGAAGGCGAAATCCAGGTCCGCGCCGGCCACGCGGCGGGCGGTGGCCTCGACGATGGCGCCGCTGTTCAGATCGGCGATGAGGTAGATGGAGCCCGACCGGGCGATGCCGGAGCGGTAGAACTCCTTGAGGCAGGAGACGGCTTCATCCTTCGTGGCGCAGTTTTCCGCGATGTAGCGGAGAATGAAGATGCAGCCCGTGGTGACGGAACGGTACAAACTGTCCTTGTTGGAGGCGTCATTCTGGACGATCATCACCCCTTTTTCGTTCATGGCGGCACCCGCGCCCGTGTTCCAGAGATCGGTCACGGTGAGGACCTTGTACCGCCCCGGAGCGGCCCGGAAGAGCCGGACGCTCAAGAGGTTCTGCCCGGTGTAGTCCCGGTTCTTCTGGACGATGCACGCCCCGGTTGAGGAGGCGTCGGGGGCGATGATCCACGAGGTGCAGCCCGTGCGGGTGTAGAACTTGTGATTGTGCCAGGTGAAGTCCCCTTTGGGCCAGCCCAGGGCCTTTTCGATGGCCTCCTCTTCGAGGCGGTTGCTGACGAAGCGCTGTTCGATCATCTGGTGGTACAGTTCGGCCCACTGGGCCCGGACGGGACGGGGGTCGAGTTTGTCCAGTTTTTCCCGGTAGAACTTTTCCGCCGTCGGGCGGCTGTGCCGGACGGAATTGACGAACCAGTTTCCCGGCCGGGGATCCTCGACGGGGAAGAAGGTTTCCGCCGCTCCGAGGGAGAGGATGGCGAGACCGGGGAGAAGATACTTCAACATCATTTCGTTCCTTTCACAAATTGTCCCGCGAGGGGAATTGACTGTTCATTTCTTTTTCAGCGTCGCCCGCATGACGAATTCGGCGGATTTACCCGGATCCAGCTGGGTGCGCGGGAAGACCGGCTCGAAGGTGGGCACGTCCTGCCGGACGTCGTCCCAGACCACCACGGAGTGAGGCGTCGCCGGGAAGGCCAGCTCAAGGGCCGTTCCGCACTTGGGAGAACTCAGCACCGCGGGGAGTTTCCCCGCCTTGCAGACCCGCCGGACGATCTTGAAGGCGCTTTCCAGCACGGGATCCTCCTTGCCGACTGTGATGAGCTTCTGGTCGAAGTCCCGCTGGAAGGTCTCACCCGAAGCGAAGCGGATGGAGCCGTTTTCCCCCCGCTGCTTGCCGAGAAGGGCGGGCATGTTGTGGTAGCGGAAGGCGAACTCCACGGCATCATGGAGCAGATTGGTGATCTTCGTCCGGGTGACGACGCCGTCTTTGGTGAAGAGGTGGGTGATCTCGAACTTGAGTCCGCCGAACTTGGGGGAATCCTTGGCCGTAAGGATCCGGGAAAGGCGCACTTCGACGCCCTCCTTCACGGGGACGATCCCTTCGAGCTTCATGGCGGAGCGGAGCTGGAGCGCCGACTTCGGGGGATACCAGAAGCCCGCCACGGCGAAGCCGAAGATCTTGCGGGGAGCGACGAGCACCGTCCCGGCGCTCTGCCAGTCGTGGATCCTGCCCCCCTGCCCCGGCTCCACGGTGAGGGTGTAGGCAGGCGTCTTGACCGTCAGATTGTTCTTCGCGGGAACCACGGTGACGCCCGCGGAAGCGACCTGCTTGAGGGCGGCGTAATCCACGGGGGAATTTTCCGCCTGGGCGCCGGACTGCAATTTCGCGTACTGTGCCTTTTCCCACGCGACGAGTTTCCGGATCTCCGGCAGGCGCCTGGCCATGAGCTTTTTCATGTCGGCCTGCGAGAACCCGACCGGGCCCGCGGCGGGTTTGCCGATGCGGATGAACTGCCAGCGCAGCGCCCCGACTTGCATAAGGATACCCTTGGCCAGTTCCGCACCGGTGAAATTGCCGCAATTCGTTCCGGAGACGTTGACGCCGTACTTTCTGCTCCCGTCGAGCCCGGAAATCTGAAGTTTGAAGAAATGTTCCCCCTTCTGCCAGAAGTTGCCCGCGCAGACGAGGATCTCGTCCTTATATCGCCAGGTCTGGAACTGGAGGGGCCCCATCTTGCTCAATCCGGGGAAGCGCCCGACGCCCTCCTCGGGTTCTTCGACGCCGGGGGCGTAGTAGAGTTTTTCGGGGAACGGGGTGAGCCCCGTGAGCTTGACGCCGGAGTTGTCGTTCTTCCCCTTGAAAGTGAACTCTTCATACCGGGCGATGGTCGTGTTGGCCTCGGCCATGGCCCGCCAATGGCGGTAGTCGTAGCCGCGGGGGAAGTAGTAACAGAAAACCCCTTCCCAACCCCGGACGAAGAAGCAGAGCATCTCGAAGGCCAGCGCCTCGGGCTCCGTCACCCAGTCGTTCCCCTGAAAACTGTGGGGGAAAGCGATCATGCCGGGAGCCTTGCGGCCCTTGAAATGGTCGAGGATGAACTTTTTCATCATCCCCGCCGCCACATAGGTGGAAAGATGGACCGCCGGGTAGTAGTTGTAGGGCTGGCCCGCCCGGTTGATGACGTAGGGTCCCCAGGGCTCCAGCCAGGGCAGTTCGTACATGTAGTCCTTGACGTTGTACTGGCGGCAGTAGGCGTTGCCTTCATACGTGACGCTCCGCCACGAGATCTCCGGCACGAAGCCCGCCTCCTTGCCCTTGCTCTTGCCCAAAGCGGCGGCGTCCTTGTGGATCGTCACCACCAGACGGCCGTGCTGCCGGGAGCGGAACTTGAAGTATTCGTCGCCGTACTTCCGGAGCAGTCCCGCGGGCCAGACCGCCATGATCTCCTCTTTGGAAGGCTTCCCCTTGGAGTACTTGATGAACTCGTCGCGGCAGCGGTCGCAGAAACAGCCCTTGGAGTCCAGATAATAGGGCTCCCAGTTGGTCATGAAAAAGTCGGTCACGTCGTCGTCGACGATGTTCTTCTTGAGGATCTTCTCGTAGATCTCCTTCATGTAGTAGGGCCCGCGGGTATAGACCTCGACGGGGCAGATCTTCCGGGGGAAGGGCTTGCCGTCCACCATCTTGAACTGGACCGATTCGGGCTTGGGCGCGCCCCCGAGACGGAAGCCGTTGCAGAGATAATAGTGGGCGCTGTACCGCGGGAGCCCGGCCTGCTTCATCCGCGCGGCCAGATCCGGCTTGGCGCCGTGAATGCAGGAAAAGCCGCTGTTGAGATAAAACTCCGCGATCTTTTCCCGCCCCGCCCCGGCGAAGGTGAATTCATGCCCCAGCATGGCTGCGGAACGGAACATCTTGGGCCGCACGCCCTTAAAAGCGGGGATCACCTTGAGCTTGAATTCGTGGAGTGTCCCCTTCCAGTCGCCGTCCACGAGACGGTAGGTCCCGGTGTAGAGCTTTTCCGAACTCTTGAGGGAGCTGGTTACCATGACCGAGGCGGACTGGAGTATATACCAGTCCTGAAAGGCCCCCCGGCCCATGCGCATGAGGTCCAGATGCCAGACGTTGTTTTCGCCGCCCGACAGGGTGCACACGTCCCGGCAGTCCACCGCCGTGAAGCCGGGGGGCAGCGTGAGTTCCAGTTTCTGGGCCTTCCGGGGAAATTTTTTGTCTTCGGCGTGAAAGGCGAAGTTCATGACGCCGGGGAGCCCTTCGCCGATGCACCAGATGTTGTCCAGCAGTTCGTAGGGAGACAGGCGGACCTTCACCCGGTCGGCGGCGCTCTGTCCCGCTTCGGCGGGGAAGAGGCGGCAGTCGTCGACCCACGCCTCGCCGAGGCCGTAGAGGCTGATGGTCACGCTCACCGCCGTGGCGTCAGGAGGCAGAATGATGTCGCACTGCTTGCGGACCCATTCGGGCCGGAGCAGAAAGTTGCTCTGGGCCACCTTGCCCGCCGCGACGTACTTGCCCCTGGGCCCCTTCTTTTCACCCTGAAGCTGGACCACGAGAGCTCCCGCATGGGGCATGGTCACGGCGTGGCGGCCCCGGAGCGAAAAGACGAAACGGTAACGGCCGGAGCCCTTGCCCTGCTCCACCGGGACCGTCTGCTTGATCTTGTTGGAAAGCATGGGCAGGGGGCTCGCCGCGTTCTTGAAGGACTCGGGACTGCAGAGAAAGGCGGAAAATTTGCCGTCGGAAGCGTACTTGTCGCTTACGCTCCGGGAAACGGCCTTGCCGAACTTCTCGCGCAGCGCCTTGATCTTCGGGTCCGTCGTCCCGGCGTGGACGTGGGCCCACCCCACCCAGTGCTGTTTCCCGGCCCAGCCGTTGAGCACGGTACCGGGCATCTCGAAAGAGCCGTTCTTCATCAGATTGACCTGCGTGGGCAGGGCTTTTTCCTTCGGGTCGTACTTGCTCCAGTCCACCGCGATACCGCCGGGGGTGAAGGGGTCGGCCTTCGATGCGAAAGCACAGCAGAGAAGAAGCGCACAAATCCAGTGTTTCATACCTTTTTCCTTTCGATACTGAAAAGGTGATTTCAGGAACAACGCCTTTAATTTACATGGGACAATGGAAAAAGTCAAGCAGGAACAAACCCCTTTCGTTCCCGCTTGAGGGGAAGAATTCACTCGACCTTGACGAAAATGTACCGGTTGATCTGGAGTTTCTCCACACTTTTGTTCACCGCGGGGGCGCAGTAGAGAAAATAATCGTCGCTGGAAACGAGCCTGCCGATCTTGACGGGATGCCAGGCGGGGCCTCTGACTTTTTCGGCCTCCACGGAGCCGTGAAGGATGGCCTTTTTGCGTTCCACATCGTAGCAGCCGAAGGTGGCGACGGTGCCGGAGGGATTTTTCCCGAAGCAGCGCAGATCCACGTAGACATCCCAAGTCCCCGCCGGGGGACGGCGGAGCTGGCTGGTCCAGGTCCGGTGGGTGCAGTCCACTTCCACGGCTCTGCCGCTCGAAGCCGTCGGATCGTCGGCGAAACGCCAGGGGCTGAAGCGCAGGCAGTCGGCGGCGGCGATCTGCTTCCAACGCGTTCCCGCGGGGTATCCGGGCACGGGGAGCGGCCCCGTTTCATGGGAAAGGAGCAGAACCGTGTTCCTTCTCAGCATGTCGGGGGTGAAGGTCGATTCGGCCAGCCGTTTGACCTTGACGGCTTCGAGGAGCGCCAGCTGCTCCTCAAGGAGAGTCTGCCACTTCACGCCCTTGAGGGAGGGCGGGGGCGCTTCCCACACTTCGGGCAGCTGGAGCAGCGCCAGATTCACCGGGAGCAGCGCGATACGGAGCCGTTGACGCAGGACGGGGTCGGCGGCGACGCTTCGCTCGCCCGCAAGCAGGATCTCACGGGCCCGGAGCAGATCGGGGGCTCTGAACTCGAAGGGGAACATCCGGTTCCGCCCCTTGCAGGCGGTGGCGGTCATGTGGCCGATGTAGGTGAGGATGTAGGGCGCGGCCTTGCCGTAGAAGCCCTGCGCGAACTCCTTCACCAGCGCTTCGGGGTTCTGGTAGGGATCCCACTGGAGTTTGCCCAGCACCCACACCCGCAGATCCGAAAGGTCCGCGGCGGGCCCGGCGTAGGAGCCCTGCTGGAAGACGTCGATGACGCCGCAATCGGCATAGAAGCGCAGATCGTCCAGGAGCCCCCGCCAGTTCGGGAAGGGCAGATAGAAGCGCTTGAAGTCGGTTTCATAAGTCCAGACGGCGAGGGGATTGCCGAATTTGCGCCACACCTTGAAGGGGGCGCTTTTCGCCGCATTGGCGGGGGAATCCATGGGCTGAGTGTTGTCCGCACGGGAAGGACAGAAGCGGATCAGCACGTTTTTCCGGGGAAAAACGGTCTTCGGCGGGTCGAGGGTGATGCTGTAGGCCAGTGTCTCCACCTGGACCTTCGGGAATTCCCGGCCCACGGCGTCGGCGACCTCGTTGACCACGTCCATCAGAAGATCGCTCTTGTTCCCGTGTTTCTTGATGAATTTCGTGCACTCGGCACACTCGCAGAAGGTCATTTCGCCGTCGTTCTGGGTGATGGAGATCACGCGGGGGTCGGTCCGTTTCCGCAATGCCTCCAGCGCCGCTTCGGTCAGGGCTTTGCGGAATCCCCGGTTGGTCAGGCAGGGCTGGCAGTTGGCCACCCGTTTCCCGTCCCGGAGCGCGAACCATTCGGGGTGGTCCTTGAAGTACTTTTTGGCGGGGACGAACCGGCCGAAGGTGTGGACGAAGCCGATGATCTCCTCCTTGTCTCCCCAGCGGGGCCCGGCGCCGTAGCGGTTGGTGCGCAGTTTGACGCAGAAGGGGCTCTTCCGCGCCAGATCGTAATAGATGTACCGCCGCCGGAAGACGGGGGCATAGCGGTGGTCGATTTCCGGAAGGAAGAACTTTCCGTGCCGGGGCCAGTGTTCCACTTCCGCCGTCCAGAAGCGGACGCCGTAGGCCCGTTCCAGAAACTCGTAGACGGCGTAGAGCGTCCCCCGGGGGCGGTCCCCCAGCAGGAACATTTTGCCGTTCACCTTTTTGAGCATGATCTCATCGGGCTTGAAGGTGGAAAAATCGGCGATGCCGAGAGCCTTCCCCGCCTCGGCGGACTGCCCCACGAGGAAGGTGCACTGGCCCGGTTTGTCCCTGACTATGGGGGCCGTGAGCCCGAAAAGCCGTTTCAGCCCCTTCTGGAGCTCGAGGGCCGCGTTCTCCTCGGCGGGGGGCGCGCCGGGAGCGAGATAGATCCCCGGCGCCGCTCCGGAAAGTGTGAAAAATACCGCCAGAAGCGCCGACGCCAAAAACTTTTTCATGATCCGAAAGTCCTTTCCCGTTCCAATGATTTCTTCGGAGATATGCCGGGGATAATATAGCTTCGCAAAAGAGAAAATACAAGGGATTCGATGGATCGCCCCTTGCATTTTCGCCATTCCTACGTTAAATTAAGTCCGGGAAGAAGAACGTCACCAAAAAAAAGAGGAGTGCAAATGACTGCGAAAACCAACGCCGACCCCCTGAAGCTGGGGTTCGGACTGATGCGGCTGCCCCACAGGGGGGAGGAGATCGACGTGGAACAGGTGAAGGAGATGGTGGACCTCTTTCTGGAAGCGGGGTTCATCTACTTCGACACCGCGTGGATCTACCGGGGGAGCGAAGAAGCCATCCGCAAGGCTCTCGTGGAACGTCATCCGCGGGAAAAGTACCTGCTGGCCACCAAACTTGCCGCCTGGTCCCGCTGCAGCACGAAAGAGGACGCCTACGCCCAGTTCGAGACCTCACTCGAACGGACCGGGGCGGGCTATTTCGACAACTATCTCATCCACAATCTGGGGGAGGAGCGGACGAAAACTTTCGACAAGTTCGACGTCTGGTCCTTCGTGCAGAAGAAGAAGGAAGAGGGCAAGATCCGCAAAGTGGGATTTTCCTTCCACGACCACGCCGCTGTTCTGGAAAAACTTCTGAAAGCCCACCCCGAAATGGATTTCGTCCAGCTCCAGATCAACTACGCGGACTGGGACGACCCCGTGGTGGAAAGCCGCCGGTGCTACGAACTCGCACGGGAATACGGCAAGCCGGTGATCGTCATGGAGCCCGTCAAGGGCGGGCTGCTGGCCAATCCGCCCGAGGAGGCGGCGAAGATCTTCCGCGAAGCGGACCCGGAAAGCTCCTGCTCCTCGTGGGCGATCCGTTTCGCCGCGTCCCTCGAAGGGGTGCGGACGGTCCTCTCCGGCATGAGTTCCGTGGCCCAGATGCGGGACAATCTGAGCTTCATGCGCAGTTTCCGCCCCCTCTCGGATGAGGAGCGGCAGGTCATTTCCCGCGTCCGGGAGGCGCTGAAGAAGATCCCCATCGTCCCCTGCACGTCGTGCAACTACTGCGCCAAGGTATGCCCCGCCGACATCGCCATTTCCGGGACGCTCAACGCATTGAACACGGTCAAGCTCTACAACAACCTCGCCACGGCGAAACAGGCGGAGCGCTGGGCGGCGGATCCGGACAAAAAACACGCTTTCGACTGCCTGAAGTGCGGCAAATGCGAGGCGGCTTGTCCCCAACACATCCCCATCCGGAAATACCTCGAAGAGGCGGTGAAGGTCCTGGAGCTGAAACCGTGACCGGGCTCCGGCGAAAAAAGCTGATTCTGAGATCCGAACCCGACACATCGAGGAGAGAGGCACCATGGAAGAAAACAAGACGATACGATTCAACATCAAGGCACGGGACGACCGCTTTTTCCGGGCGGCGGAATCGGTGCTGAAAAAGTACAAGATCACCCGGCGACCCGCACTGGAAGAGGGCTTCGTGGTCTTCGACGTCACCGGCGGAACCAGCGATTATGTGGTCAGGATCCATCCGGAGTGGCGCGAAAATCCCCGGTGCACCTGCCCCGATGCCGAGAACCGCGCCAAAGAAAACGCCCGGGGCTACTGCAAACACATCATCGCCGTTCTGCTGAAGAACACCGAATTCAGATGCCAGCTGCTGGAGGCCTTCCTGTGAACGAAAGAAACGAGATCCGGCCCGTCGGCGCTTCCGGCTCCACCTATGACCAGCTCTTCCCGGTCATCCGGGCGACCCTCGAAGCGGGCATATCGGTCCTGCTGCTGGGCCCGCCCGGCGTGGGCAAATCCTCCATGGCCGCGGAACTGGCCCGGAGCATGAAAAAGAAACTGATCGACATCCGTCTGGCCCAGAAGGATCCGGCTGAACTGGGCGGCGTCTACTTTCCCGACCGGGAGACCCGGACTCTGGAACTCTTCCCGCCGTCGTGGGTGAAACGCGCCTGCGGGGAGCCCTGTCTGGTCTTCCTGGACGAATTCAACGCCGCCGTGACCAAGCTCCATCAGGCGGCGGCCTATCAGATCGTCCTCGAAAAGCGCATCGGCGATTTCGAATTCCACCCCGGCACGGTGGTGTTGGCCGCCGGGAACCGGGAAGAGGACAACGCCATCGTCACGCCGCTTTCGAGCGCCCTCTGCAACCGCTTCGCCCACTTCGAGATGCGCCCCGACACCGACGCCTGGCTGGAGTGGGCCGCGGCCAACGGCATCGATGAGAACATCATGGCCTTCGTCCGCACCTACGGGGACGAGGTGCTGTTCACGGTTTCCGACGAGCACAGCTTCCCAACGCCCCGCAGCTGGGCTATGGCCAGTCGTGTGCTGGCCCACGTCGATCCCGAGGACGCCAAACGGGCCCTCGCCGCCTGCATCGGCGTGCCCATGGCGGACAAATTCCACAAATACATGACCCTCTACCGCAAGGTGGACGCCGCGGGGATCATCGGCGGCAGGACGAAGGCGGATTTCGTCAGGAATTCCGAGCCCTCCTTCATCTATGCGGCGATCTTCGCCGTGGCGGCCTGTCTGGCGAGGAGCGCCGTCCCCGACGCGCATCTGGAAAACATCGTGAGTTTCATCACCTCGCCCGGCGTGGAGCCCGAGTATCAGATCCTGTTCCTGCGGCAGCTCCGGAACCGGGCGCAGGAGCTCTTCGACCGTCTGAAAGCCCTGAGCTCGTTCCGCAAGCTGGCGGGCGATCTGGTCTCACTGCGGTCATCGCTGTATCTGTCATGACGACGCAATTCGCCCAGGCGGCCGAAACCGAAGCCAAACGGCTGGCCGCGCTCCGGATGCAGATGCTCGAGATGCACCCCTTCTGGGGGTACATCCTGTTGCAGGTGAAGCTGGTCCCGGCGCAGACGCTCCCCACCTTGGCCACCGACTGCCTGAAGCACATCTGGTTCAACCCCGAATTCACCGCGCAGCTCAACACCCGGCAGCTGGGCTTCTGCCTCGCCCACGAGGTCTGCCATCAGGTGCTGGAAAGCTTTCAGCGGCAGGGCTGCCGGGAGCCGATCAAATGGAACATGGCCACGGACTGCGCCATCAACGACATGGTCCGCAAGATCACCTTCCCCAAGGTTTCCCGGAGTTCCTACGACAGCGCCTCCTATCTTTACGAGATGCCCAAGGGTGTCTTCTGGAGTTCCCGCTACTCCGGCATGATCGCCGAGACGATCTACGAGGATCTGTGCCATAAGAGCAAGACCTGGGAAGTCACGTACGTTTCCGTGACGCTGCCGACCCAGGAAAACGACGGGAACAGGGGGAGCGGGAACGGCGGGACCAGCTTTCCTCCGGTCCCGTGGGCGGGCGGAGGCTGCGACGTCCATCTGCCCGTGAAGCTGGGCCCGGAGCAGCGGGAGGTCCTGGCCGACCGGATCAGGGTGGCGGCGGAGCACTTTCACGCCAGTTCCGGACGGGGGGACTTCCCGGAGGAACTGCTGCGGGAAGCGGGTCTTCTGGGGCCGCCCAGGATCCCCTGGCAGCGGGTCCTTCACCGCTACGCCGATGTGATCCTGCATCAGGACGACTACTCTCTGGCCTGCCCCGACAAGCGCTTCATGATCCACGACCTGGTGGTCCCCGGACACTACAACGAAACGATGGACCGTCTGGTGGTGGCGCTGGACACTTCCGGGAGCATGAGCGACGACCAGATCCGCGAGGTGCTCGGCGAAGTGAGCGCCCTGGTCGAATCTTCCCGCGAGATGACCCTCATCGTGGCGGACAGCAGGGTCCGGCAGGTGGTCTCGGGCGACGAACTGGAGTCCTTCATCCGCGCGGGCCGGTTCAAGGGGGGCGGCGGCACCGACCACGTCTGCGTTTTCGACTACATCAGTCGTCACCATCTGGCCCCCGCGGTCTTCGTGGGACTGAGCGATCTCGAAAGCTCATTTCCCGAAAAGAAACCGCCCTACCCGGTGCTGTGGGTGACGCCCGAAGAGCACGAAACGCCCCCCTGGGGCAAAGTCATCGAAGTACCGCGCTCCCCCCGGTGAGGAGCCTTCACAAATCGGGAAAGAAGGTTTCCGTCTTGCCCGAGGCGGTGTCGAGCACTCGCAGATAGGTGGTGTCGTTCCTGGCCTCGAACCGGAATCGGGCTCCGATGCAGACGGTCAGGGAACCGATGACGGAAGGCGCCTCGTGCGCCCAGTGAAAGTGCCCGCCGCACCACCAGACGGGGCTGGGAAAGGCAATCAGCGTTTCGTGGAGCTCCGGGGGGATCTCGAGGAAGATCCCCGGCCCCGGCTGCCGGGAACAGCTCCCCGGATAAGGGACGTGAGTGCCGATGACGACGCTTTTCCCCTCCCTGCGGCACCGCTCGAGGGCGGATTCGAGAAAGGCCAGCTGCTCCGGGAAAAGCCGGTGCCCCGCCCCCTCGCGGGGGAGCAGGGTGATGATCGTTGAGTCAGGTGAGAGATCCGTCACATTGTCCGGCTCCACGCCGAAGAGGGAAGAGAAAAAGTCCAGCTCGCGGGTGATGCCGCACTCGGCGAAGGGGATGTCGAACTTGCTCCGCCACGCGAGGTAGCCCCGGAACCCTTCGGCTTCGGAGGGGAATTCGGGCCGCAGGAAGGCCCGGCGGGAGACCGTGTCCCCCAGATTCAGCACCGCGTCGGGAGCGCAGGCGCGGATGAACTCCGCAAGTTTTTCCAGCCGCCGGGCCTCGAAGTCCGGGCTGTTCCGGGTGTCGCACAGGTGCAAATCCGAAATGACGAGGACTTTCATGCGTTTTCCTTGTCCCCGTACCGCCGCCGGTTGCTGGTGACGCAGTCGAGAGGCATGAAGTCGAAACGGGTCATTTCCAGCACCGTGACTTTCCCCTCGGGGGTGATCTCGAAGCTCGACACCGCGCAGTTCCAGGCGTAGCCCAGGTCCCCGTCGAACCCCGCCCGGCGGGCCAGCTCCCGCCTCAACGTGCCGGTGGAAGCGCCGTGGCCCACCAGCAGCACGTCCCCGTCGGGGACGTTGCCGCAGAACTCATCCAGAAACCGGTCGGTCCGGACCCGGACCTGCGAGGGGACTTCCGGCCCTTTCTGCGTAATCCACGGATAAGCGAGCCGGGCCTCGGAAGCGACGCAGGGAAAAAACGAGCGCATTCCTTCGATGGTCAAGCCCGGACAGACAGGCTCGGGATAAAAGAGCATCTCCTGGATCCGGGGTTCGGGCCAAACCTCCGAACCGCAGATGCCGGCAACGATCGAAGCGGTCTCCATGGTCCTCGCGTAAGGGGAGGAAATGATTTTCCTGCCCCCGAATCCCCGAGCTCTCAGAAAGAGGCCCAGAAAAGCCGCCTGAAGCCGCCCGAGGGCGCTCAGGCAATAGTCCCCCTCGGGGAACTCGAAGTTGGCGCCGGAAGCCATTCCCTCCAGCGCGGGCTGACCGTGACGGGTGATGTAGAGGATCATGCTTTCGGTCTCCAGTGGCAACTTTCCTGAAATCCCAGCACTTCGAGGACTTGAGTCCGCGTGACGGCGTTGCCCACCGACCGGGTGCCGTGGGCGTCGGAGCCGACGGAGAAAAGGATCTTTCCCGTCTTGATTTCCTTGAGGAAGTCCAGATAGACGCCGTCGGTGAAATCGCAGCGGTTGACTTCGAGGGCCTTGCCCGACTCCTTCGCCAGGCGGAGTATTTCGGCGAGGAACCGCTCCGGGATGAGGCCCCAGTGCCACTTGGGGATGATCCCGGCCTTCTCCCACCGGATCCCTTCCCCGAAGGGGTGGCCGATGATCTCCACGTTGGCGTTGTTCATGAGCGCATTGGCGATCCGCTTATACTCGTATTCGAGGTAAACGGAAAAATCCGGGCACTTCACCGGGGAAACGTGGACCGACCCGATGACGTAGTGGAGTCCCAGCTTGGCCCGTCTCTCCGGACCGCAGCGGTCGGAGCCGTCTTCGGCCAGGTCGGCCTCCACGCCGAGGAAGACCTTTTCGCGGGGGAAGCCGGGGGCGTGGTACTCCGCCGAAAGCTCCTCGAGACACCGGAAGGGATGATGGGGGGCGTCGTTGCAGTGCTCCACGATCCCCACCAGCTCGGTGCCCGCGGCGCGGGCGGCGGCCAGCTGTTCCGCGGCCGTGGGCCCCGGCTCGGCGCCCTCTTTTTTCACCCGGTAAAAGGAAGCGTGAATGTGATAATCGCTTCGAATGAGCATGACGATCCCCCCGCATGAAAAGTTACGACGACGTCCCGCTTGCAAAAACCGATGCGGGACAAGTCATAATGTAGCACACCGTTTCCCTTTTTGCAAGGCGTTCCGCGGGGAAACTTCACGCCGGGATCATTGCTTCGCGGCAGGAGGGGCGGCTTCGCCGGACGCCTTTTTCTCTTCCTCGGCAGGGATGGGGGCGGCGGGCAGCTCGTGGCAGACCTTTTCTTCCCGCAGATGTTCCCGCAGGATCCGCCGCACTTCGTGGATCGCCATGGGGTGGACCTGCACACTGTGTCCGGAGTGGACGACCAGCTCGCTGCGGACCTCGTTCAGATGGGAACTGGAGTACTCGACCACGCCGTCGGTGCCGCCGGGAGTGGCCTGTGCGCGGTTGCCGATGATGGAGTGGATCGGAACATCCGCCTTGAGGGGAATTTCGCTCACCGCCCGGAGGATCCGGTCAGTGGGGTTGAGCCCGTCCAATCCGGTGTAGTTCCTGATTTCGAAGGGTTTTCCTTTCTGCTTGCCGAGATACCGTTTCATCGCTCCGGACAGCCCGCCGGCGACGTTCCCCGGAAGCTTGATCAGCCGGGAGATCAGGCGGACCTGAAAATACCGGGCCATGTTCGCCCCCCGGTGGGGGACGGCCAGAAAGAGCACCCTCCGGACCGAGGGAACGCTCTTGTAAAGGGCGAGTTTTTCGATGAGCTCCTTCTGCTCCGGCGTGAACATGGATTCGATCTCCTTCCAGGGCCGTTTCGCGGCCTTGCGGATCAGCTGATCGCCGGGGTCCTGGAGGAGCGTCTTGGAGATCAGGCCGCCCATGCTGTGCCCGATGATGACCATGCGGTCGAAGGCCGCCTGCGATTCGGGGGTCGTGGCCAGTTCGTCACGGGCAGCCTGAAGGCTCTGGCGGAGCATGGAAGCGGAATACAAAATGGGATTGCCGCTGGAATAGGTGAAGAACCGAACTGACAGTGTTTCCGGATCTCCGGATCGTTCTTGAGGGTGTTGACCATCTGCATCCAGGTGTGGATGCTCGAAAGCAGGCCGTGGACCAGCACCACGGGGATCTTGTTGGGCTGATAGGGTTCCAGGGTATAAAGCCCCGACTTGAAACGGTCGGGATTGAGGGCGTAGTCCAGCACGTTCATGTCCGGCAGGGTGGAAATGTAGTAGGCAAAGGGGGTGGAGCAGTCGAAAATCAAAGGGACGACCTGCTTCCCGACCTGAACGGTCCGGATCCGGTCGTTGTCGTAGAATTCGAGTCTTGCATGCATCACCCGTGCGGCTTCGCCTTTTTCCGCGGCCCGGAACCGGATGAAGGCCGTGGCCCCGTGGGCGATGGGGGCGGCCGTGAGGAGATTCTTGTAATGCGTCTGTTCGTTGGTGAGGGCGATGACCGGCACCCCGAGACCGAATTCGTAGGTGAAGTGGAAAAGATTCCGGATCCGGAAGTCGGAACAGAGCATGAATTTCTTATAGGAGGAGGCCGGATAAATCAGATCGTAATGGGGCATGTCGAAAATGACGTCCTGCCCGTTGGCCGTCTGGAGCCGGTAGCGCCCCTTGAGCAGCAGGTCGCGGCGGGTCAGTTCGGCATAGAGCCGGGCCAGCGCGCCGTTGTAGATCCGCGCGGTCTGAAATATGGAGGGATCGTAATTGCCGAGGCCGGAGTTCCGGAATCTTTCGTCGAAAAGCAGCTGCGAGGCATAGTAGACCGCCGCCAGATCGTACCTCAGCGCGGCATCCCGGTCCGAAGCCTGCTGGGCCAGCTGGAAACAGACATCGCTGAGGACCGAAAGCAGCATCCGCGAAGGTTCTATTTCGTGGCGGATGGCCAGCCGGCGGATCAGCTTTTCTCCATCGTTGCGGAAATCCGCCATCAGCAGATTGCTGGAAAGATAGTTCCGGCTCTCGAAGGAAAGGCGGTCCCCGCCGCCCGCGGAAAACCGGTAATAGTTCTGGGACTCCTGCTCGGAACGTTTTTCCAGATCGACCTCCCTGGCCCGGAACGGCGTACAGGACTGCATCAGCAGTCCCGCAACGCACAGCGCAGGGACCAGAATCAAGCGCTTCAACGGATCTTTCACCATGTCGTTCTCCTGTCGAAAAATCATAACACATTGCCATCCTTCTAATATACCACCGGCAGAATATTTTTGCAACCGGGAAATCTCCCCTGCTCCGCAGCTCCGAAATTTCTTGACAATGCCCCGAAGCGGGTGTATATTACGGCGTTTTGCGTTCATTCCATCTGCGAGGTGAAGTATGAAAGAAGTGCCCACGACGAAACTGGACATCCACGTCCACTGCGACAGCAACGATCCCGAAAAGCTTGAATTTCTCGCCCGGCAGTGCCGGAAGGAGGGCACGATCGCCTGCCTTTCGGGCGGGCTCCGCTACGGCGGACACGACTTTCTGCCCAACGACGAGGTCATCGCCATCTGCAAAAAGTACCCGGACTGCTTCCTCCCCCTGGCCAAGCTGGACCTGTGGCGGACCGCCGACCCGGGAGAAGTCTACCACTACGCCGAAAAGGGGGTCCGGGGGTTCAAGTGCATCTACCCCTGGTATGAGTACGACCACGACATCTACATGCCCGTCTACGAGGCCGCCGCCGAGTGCGGGCTGCCCCTCCTCTTCCACACGGGGAACTATCGCCCCAATCCCGCCGACGAGATCTACCGGCGGCCCGTGCTGAAGAACATGAACCCCATCAATCTGGACCGCATCGCCCGCTCCTTCCAGAATCTCAAAATCGTCATGGCCCACATGGGGACGCGGATCTTTCAGGACGAGGCGAGCCAGTACATCAAGATGCACGCAAATCTCTACGCCGACCTGGGGGGCTGCGGCCAGTGGCTCCGGATGCAGCCCGCCGATCTGGCGGAAATGCTCAAGCCCGACACCGCCGAAGTGGATCCTTCCATGAAAAACTTCCGCAAGCTGGTGCTGGGGTCGGACGCCTACGTGACCTACCCCCAGGTCATGACCGAGGGGGCCGCCCACTACGAGCGTCTGCTCAAACGCATCGGCGTCCCCGCCGCGATCATCGCCGACATCATGGGCCGCACCGTCGCCTCGTGGATGCACATCGACCTCGCCGAAGCCGAAGCATAAAAAACGTCGGGCCGAACGTCGGCTTCGACTCTGCGCGGCAACTGTCGCCATCCCCCCCAAATACCCGTCGGCATCGAGAGCGGTGCCTCCCCCGCTCCGCGGGCTGACGGGGTATTTTTTCGGGGGGCCCTGCTCTCCAGTTGCCGCGGTTCGCAAATAAAGGCGGAGAACGGTACACCGCAAACCCGCGTCTGCAGGTGTCTGTCCTACTGGTCCTACAAATCCTGCGGGTCCAACAACAGCGTGGGGTCGAGGCCAACGTTCGGCTTTCAGAAGGCGCACCTATTTCCGTTCCGCAAGCTGCTTGCGGAATTCTTCGAGTTTCGGGCCGCGGTAATGCTGAAGCTCCTTTTCGATTTTCCGCCGCAGAGATTCTTCTTCCCCTTTCGCCGCGCGGCGGCGGATCATGACGAGACGGCGCAGCTGCAGCTGGATCAGCTCCTCCCTGACCGCATCGGAATTTTCCGGGTTGTGGAACTGGAACTCCAGAATGCTGAGGAGCCGTTCGTTTTCCTTCAGCGCCCGGACACTGTCGCCACGCCGGAAAAGGCTCTCGATATGACGGGAGTGAAGCCTGACCGCGGCGGAAACGATTTGAGGATCGTTGGGCCAGCGTCCCAGCATCCGGTCGGAAATGAAGAGCGCGTCATCGAGGGGATCGGGCGCATCCCGCATGTTCCGTCTCATCCGGAACCGACGGAGCATCAGATTCACCAGAGCGAGGCTGTATTCGGGATCATCAGGATGCTCCTCCGCCAGACGGGAGAGCAGGACAACGGCGTTGGGTTCCACGCCGGGGATCCGCAGGGAGTGGAAAAGCCGCGGATTGCCGCCCAGCAGGACGGCGTACTGGAAACGGTATTCGGGATTCCCCGGCTGCTCCTTGAGCAGCGATTCCAGAATTCCGAAGGCGCGGCTCCGTTCGGCGCTGTCGGGCGCGTCGGAAAGGGCCAGCAGGGCGCGAACGACCTCGAAACGCTCTTTTTCATCGGTCGACTTTTCGAATTCCGCGACAACTTGACGGGATAATTTTTCGGCCTCGGCCTTTTTCCCCTGCTTTTTCAGCACCGCCGCCAGCCGGTTCATCGACCGGGCGCCGGGGCGGTATTTCAGCACGTTGCGGAACGCCTTTTCCGCCAGGACGTAATTCCCGCTCCGCAAGGCGCATTCGCCGATGACGCCGTAGGCCTCGCCGATCCGGGACGCAGGGATGTTCCGCTGTTCGACGATGGCCTGATAATAGGGCAGCAGGGCGGAAAGCAGTTCGGTGTTCTTCCGGGAAGCGGGCTGTTCCGAGATGCGGGCGAAGATCTTCGATATCGCCGCATCGGCCGTCCGGGCGTTCTGCTCGGCCAGACGCAGGGCGGCCCGAGTCCGGATGAAACCTGCGGCGAGGGAGATCACGAATGCCGCCGCGCAGACCAGCAAAGCGAAGGTCATGGCCGCCACGGCCGGTTTCCTGCGGCACCACAATGTGAAGCGGTGCCAGGGCGAGGAGGCGAAGGCCCGGACGGGTTCCCGGTTCAGGAAGCGCTGAAGGTCCGCCGCCGCCTCGTCCATGCTCGCGTAGCGGTCCTGTGGGGCGAAGCTGAGACACTTGTCGATGATCGCCGCAAATTCCGGCTCCCCGCAGGCAAGGGGTTCGACGGGGGCGGAACAGATCCGCTTTTTCAGCTCCTCCGGCGTCTTCGCCTGAAGCAGGGGCTTCCCCGCCGCCAGCTCGTAGAAGGTCGCGCCGAAGGAGTACTGGTCGGTGGAAAAGGTGTTGACGCCCTTCGCCAGCCGTTCGGGGGCCATGTAGCGCAAGGTGCCGCTCCGGCTGCCCTGTGCTTCGACCACGGGCTCGTTCCCGGTCAGGATGAAGGCGATCCCGAAATCGCCGATGTGGAGATTTCCTTCGGGATCCAGCAGCATGTTGGCGGGCTTGACGTCCCGGTGGAGGACGCCGCAGCGGTGGGCATAAGCAAGGGCCTGCGCCGCCTGCAGGGCGATCCGGGCCAGTTCCCGCAGGTCGTCGAAGCGGCAGGAATCGAGGCCTTTGCCCTCGATCAGCTCCATGGCGTAGTAACAGCGCTCCTCGCTGCACCCGGCGCTGTAGATCTTGACGATGTTCGGGTGGTGGAGCATCGCGATGACCCTGGCCTCGTTTTCGAACCCGGTCCGCTGTTCGGCGCTGGTCAGGAGCGAAGAGTTCAGCAGTTTGACCGCGACTTTCCGGTTCAGCGAAAGTTGGACGGCTTCGAAGACCACCCCCATGCCGCCGCCGCCGAGCTTGCGGATGAGGCGGTAATCGGAATCGGGCAGATTGGGCCGCCCGGGCGCCGTCTCTTCTGGGGGAATTATCTGCGTCTTGGCGGTCCCGAGCCTGTCCATATCCAGCATCAGATCGAGGAGGCCCCGGAGCTCTTCGGCGTGTTCCGGATGTTCCGCAAGAAAAGCCTCGGAAGTCAACGGCTCCCCGGCCTCCCGCCGCTCCAGAAACTCCGCGGCGATCTCTTCGAGAGAAGTTCCGTCGCTCATGGGCGGAACTCCGTGTATTCGGCGAGTTTCTGCCGGAGCCGCTCCAGCGCCCGCACGTAGCGGATGCTGGCGGCCAATCCTTGAGAAAAAGCTCCCCGAGCACCAGGTACTGCAAGGCGCACGAAACGGCCACGCCCAGCATCCCGGCGGCGATCCACGGACAACACCGTTTTCCCCGGCCGAAAAAAAGGGGAAGCATGAAAAGCAGAGCTGCTCCGCAGAAAAAAGTCAGCGCGGCGCCGATCCCCTGCCCCGGACTCAGCGTAAACTGATTGAGATTGCCGACAAAAACGGTCAGCGCGGGCAGGGTCAGCGCTCCGGCCAGGGCCAGGGCCGGAGCCGGAAAAAAGCTCCTGCCGCAGGCGTCTTCCTCTTTTGGCGTCGGCTCCGGCACATTTTCGGTCTTTGCGGCATGATCCATGACTCTTTCTCCCCTCTCCTCCGGATCCTTCGACGCCCGGCCGTTACCGTCCTCCCGTGCCGTCGGCGCGGAGATGTCCCCGACACCAGGCGAAGATCTGGCGGCAGAAAACCGCCGCGGTGAAAAAAACTGCCGCAACCGCCTGCAGCGCCATGCTTCCCGTTCCTCCGTCGATGTACATGATTTCCTCCTTTTTGTGTTTTTTCCCGGAGCCCTCGTGCTCCACCGGCAAGAACGCGGGAATCCGGGAAGAATCTACACCGTTTTGAGAAAAAAATGCCGTTTCCGCTCGGTTTTTACAAGCGGGCCGCAACGTTTTTTGCGTGGGGGGGGGAGAACACGGACAAACACAGACCGACACGGACTGACACGGACGCTGGTTTGCGGGAGTGTATGGGCCGCGAAACGGGCGTCTGCGGCGATTGACCGAATAGGCCTGATAGGCCGAGGTGTGTAAGCGCACAAGGCCCCTGCGGTGGCGTTCGCCGCAAGTTGCCGGGCGATCGTCCGTGTTCGCCCGTGTTCGTTCGTGTCGGTCCGCAACGACTTGAGAGCGGGGCCCCCGGAAAATGCCCCGAAGCTCCGGCGTCAGCCGGGGTGAGGCGGCTCAAACGCCGCCGAAGGGCATTTTTTGGGGATGGCCGACGTTCGCCTCAGACCACTTGTTCGCCGTCGACGAAGACCATGCAGACCTTGGTGGAACTGTCGAGGATGGAGCCGTCGCAGACGGCGAAGTCGGCGTCCTTGCCCACTTCGATGGAGCCGACTCTCTTTTCGATGCCCAGGTGCCGGGCGGGCCGGATCGTTATGGCCTGCAGGGCCGAAAATGGATCCATCCCCGCCCGGACGGCGAGACCCGCGCAGAGCCCCAGATGCTCCTGCGGGATCACCGCGGAGTCGGTGATGATGGAAACCTGACACCCGGCCCGGTCCAGGATCCCCGCCGTGGCGAAACTCTTGTTCCGCATTTCCGGCTTGCCGGAGTGAGTCAGGGAGGGGCCCACGGCGAGGGGAATATTCTCTTTCGCCAGCGCCTCCGCGATGAGGTGCCCTTCGGTACAGTGTTCGAGGGTGAGCCTCACGCCGAACTCTTTGGCGATCCGGATGGCGGTGAAGAGGTCGTTGGCCTGATGAGCGTGGGCCTTGAGGGGAATTTCACCCCGCAGGACGGGCAGCATGGCGTGAAGCCGGAAGTTGAAGTCGGGCCGCTTGGAAGCGTCCTTGCCCGCCGCGTCCAACTTTTCCATGTACTCCCTTGCCTTGAAGAGCAGCTCCCGGAGCTTCGCCGCCGTGGTCATGCGGCTGGAAATGGATTTGCTCTGATAGCAGTTCTTGGGATTTTCGCCGAAAGCGCACTTCATGGCCACCTTTTCCCGGACGATCATGTCGTCCACCCGGGTGCCGAAGGTCTTGATGGCGGTGAAGGTGCCTCCCACCACGTTGGAACTGCCGGGGCCCGTGCCCACGCAGGTGACGCCCCCTTCCAGCGCGTGACGCAGCGTCTCGTCGAAGGGGTTGATGCCGTCCACGGCGTTGAGTTCGGGGGTGACGCACTCGTTCCGCTCGTTGTAGTCCTTGCCGTCGTAACGGTTGCTCCAGCCGTCGAGGCCCAGATGGCAGTGAGCCTCCACCAGTCCGGGAAACACCTGCAATCCGTTCAAGTCCACGACCTTCGTGCCGGTGCATTTCCCGATGGCGGCGATCTTGCCCCGCCGCACCAGGATGTCCGCCTTAAGGGGACGCTTATGGACCGCATCGTGAACGATCCCGTTGACCAGCCAGAATTCTCCGCTCTTTTTCACGATCCCGCCTCCCTTCCCGTCACAGTCCCAGCTGAGCTGCCAGCTGGTCCTTGGTCATGAAGCCCACCAGCTGCTTTTCGAGCTTGCCGTTGCGGTAGAAGAAGAGGGCCGGGATGGCGTTGACGCCAAGCCCTGCGGCGATCTGCACGTTTTCGGCGTCTTCCACGTTGACCTTGCCCACGATGAGCTCAGGGTGTTCCTCCGCCAGCTTTTCGAGCTCCGGCGTCAGCTTCTGGCAGGGGCCGCACCAAGTGGCCCAGAAGTCGATGAGGACCGGCTTTTCAGTCTGAGAAACCAGCTGGTCGAAAGAGGCTTTGTTGAGGTGAAGCACGCCCATGATTCATTTCTCCTTATAGTAAAGTTTGCAGTGACAGAATCCGGTGAAAGCGGGGTCGGCCAGCTGGTCCCGGAACTCCTTGCACATGCACAGGTTTTCCGGAGTATGCTGAAGCCGGCAGGGGCAATAGCCGCCGTTTTTGGCCATGACGTTCCGCAGTTTCCGCACATATTCGGCATCTTCGTTGAGCCGCACGTTTTTCGGCAGGTCCATGTTGGGTCCTCCTTCAAGGTTGGTGAAAACGGAACTCCCTTTCCCGAGACAGGGGAAAAGGTCTCCTTTGATAATATAGTTCTTTCGGGGACATAATTCAAGAGGAAAAAGGGAGGATTTTCCGGAGTTTTCCCGCGCCTCACATTGCATATCGCTTCGACAGGTGTTATATTATTTTACGCGAAAACAAAACCCGGCGGAAAGAAACAACAGGCCGCCGGAACGGGATTTTCAAGGTGAAAACAAAAGAGGACCGATTCTCATGAAACACACGATCTGCACACTTGTCCTTCTGTGCGGCGCCCTGACGGCAGCCGCCGCGGGCCGGAGCGTCCGCATTTCCGGGACGCCGGAAAAAATCACGGAGATCGCCATCGTCAAGGCCAACGGAAAGCCCGTGGTGGCCTACGCGGCGAAGGAGCTTCAGACCTTTCTCGGGCAGGCCATGGGGCGGAAGCCCGCGATCGTTTCCGCCCCCGCGCCGGGGTGTTTCACCGTGGTGCTGGGCGACGGGGAATTCGCCCGCAAGGCGGGGCTGGACGTGAACAAGCTCCCGCCCGAGGGTTTTTATCTGCGCCGGGCGGGAAACGTGCTCTTCATCGCGGGCCGGGACTCCGACACGGAGACCCCCGCCAAGCCCGGCGTCAACGTCTTCTATCCACGGGCCACCCTGACGGGGGTCTACGATTTTCTCGAACGTTTCGCCGGAGCGAGATTCTTCTTTTCCGGCCCCTTCGGCACCGTCGTCCCCGCCAGAGGCGCCCTCAGCCTCCCCCCCGTCATCGACGTGACGGAAGCTCCCGACATGTTCTTCCGCCGTTTTTCGCTTTACGGCCGGGCCAATGAGGCCCTTTACGCCAAATACAACGTCCAGACGCTCCGCCGGGACCTGCTGCCGAAACTCCGGGAGCCGGAAAGCCGCTATCCCTTCGGCCACGGCCTCAACGGCCTCGACCTGATCCGCCGCTTCGCGAAGACCCACCCCGAATACTTCGCGTTGATGGAAAACGGTCAGCGGTACTGCGACCCCAAACAGCGCCATCCGGGGCAGCTCTGTTTCTCGAGCGGCGTCCGCGAGGTGATCATTCAGGACGCCATCGCCTATTACTCCGGCAAGGAGCCCTCGTCACGGGGCCTGAAGCGGTGGCCCGCCCAGACCGCCTGGCGCGACCTCTTCGGCATCATGCCGCAGGACGGCATGGTCTGGTGCCGCTGTGAGAAGTGCAAAAAAGTCTGGGACGGCAAGGGCTCCATCCGGGACGAAGGCCCCCGCCGGGCCATCAGCGAGTTCATGTTCCGCTTCTACGCCGAAGTCTGCCGGCGCCTGACCGCGGCGGGATTCAAGCCGCGGGTGGCCACCATGGCCTACATGCCCTACAACATCCCGCCGAGTTTTCCTCTGCCGAAGGAGCTGCTCGTCCAGGTGGCCGTCACCGGACTTGGCGGCACGGGCAGGAACGACCGGACCGACACCGAGCGGCTGAAGATGTGGTACGAAAAGACCGGAAACAAGGTCTCGGCGTGGACTTACGCCATGGGCAAGCACATGAACAAGGTCATCCCCGGCGTGCCGGCCATGATGCCCCGCCACGCGGCGAACTTCATCAAAACCAATGCGAAATATCTGGACGGCGCCTACTTCGAATCGGAAACCGACGCCTTCCTTTTCAACTACCTCAACTACTACGTCGTCATGCGTCTCATGTGGGACAGCTCCCTCGATGTGGAGGAATTGCTCGCCGATCATTTCCGGGTCATGTTCGGCAAGGGAGCCCCCTTCATGGCGGAGTTCTACGCCGATCTGGAAAAGAACTGGACCGAAAAGATCCTGGGCAACACGGTGGAGACCGATCTGGGCCCCGTGACGAAAGTCCCCTCCACCCGTGAGATCTGGGAAAAGATCTACTCCCCGGCCAAGATGAAGTACTACAACGATCTCTTCGACAAGGCTCTCGCCGCCGCGGGAAACGACAAGGGAGCCGCATCCCGGCTGAACTACATCCGCAAAGAGCTCCTGGGCGCCATCGCCCGTGTGGCGGAAAAGAACATGGAGCTCCAGCGGGGGATGGACTTCTGGATCGCCCGCGTTCCCGGCACGGTGTGGCTCCGCTCCTTCGCGGGAGACACCAATGAGGTCAACACCAAGGTCACGCTCCGGAAGGAAAACAACTGCCTCATCGTCCGGGCGGAGTGCGAAGAGCCCCGCATGAAGGAGCTGGCCGCGACCTGCACGAAAAATGAGAATATCGCCATTTTCCGGGATTCGGCTTTCGAGATTTTGCTCAATCCCTCGGGAGACCGGAAGAACTACTTCCAGTTCGGCGTCAACGCCAACGGGGCCCTCGCCGACGGCCGCTGCCGGGTCAATGCCCAGACCGATTTCAGCTGGAACTCCGGCGCGACGGCGAAGGCAGGAAAAGAAAAGGACTTCTGGTGGGCCGAGGTGACGATCCCCCTCAAGTCCCTGGGCCGGCTTGCTCAAGGCGGCTTCCCCGCCAACTTCTGCCGGAACCGGGTGCTCACCACGGAACCCCTGAAAAATCCCTACTCCATGTGGAGCCTTTTCGCCGGGACCCGCCAAGGCGGATTCCACGCCATCGACAGCTGGGGGAAGATCAGCTTCGACCCGGCCCCCGTGCCCCTGATCCCCAACGGGAACTTCGAAAAGATCGACGCCGTGACGGGCAAGCCGGAAAACTGGCGGTACTGGTCCAGGCAGGGGATCACCTTCGTCCATGACGAGAGGTGCTTCATTTCCGGCGGCCGAAGTCTCCGCATCGATGCAGACGGCACCAGAAACGGCGCGGTCTCCTGCGCGGTGCCCGCCATGAAGCCCAACAAAAAGTACCGTCTGAGCTTCTTCGTCAAAACCGAAGGGGTCGAGGGGTCCATCGGCGCCGGAGCGTGGATCTATTTCTTCAACGAAGGCCGGAGCGGGACGCCCCTGCCCAAGGTCCGGCTCACGGGGAAAAACCCGTGGCACCGGCTCAGCTTCGAATTCACCGCGCCCCCCGAAACGGGCAAGGACGGCGTGCCGGCCACCCTCGGACTGTGGATATGGAAGGCCAAAGGCAAGGTCTGGTACGACGAGGTCCGCCTCGAAGAACTCCCCTGAACGGCACGAAAGGCTCTTTTGTGCGGGATTTTTGCCGCCCGAAGGCCTTTCGCCATTGAAATTTCCGCTCAGCGGTGTTAAGTTATGGAACCGGCAGGTTTGGCCGGAAAAGTTCAGAAAAGGAAGCTCTCTCTTATGAAAAACGACAAACGGCGTGCCTTCACGCTGATCGAACTGCTGGTCGTCATCGCCATCATCGCCATTCTCGCTTCGATGCTGCTGCCCGCACTGCAGCAGGCGCGGAACCGGGCCAAGGCGACCCAGTGCCTCAACAATCTTTCCCAGATCGGCAAGGCCAACGCCATGTATGCGGCCGACAACAACGGCTGCGTGGTGCCCTTCCAGAACTCTCCCACCAACAGCCCGGGCCGCCGGATCTGGTACTACGGAAACACCACCAGCGGCCTCATCGCTCCCTACATGAGCTACAAGACCACCGGGGCGGGCATGGTCAGCGGCTGGGAGATCGACGGCAAAGGCAAGCTCGTCACCGACCGCTACGCCTGCCCCTCCATGGAACTGCCGAAAAACTGGGAAAACTCCGCTCAGAAACGGGTGGTTTCCTACGGACATAACGCCTATCTCAACGCCTATTATTTCACCAATCCCAAGGCGCAGAAGCTGGCGCTCTTCCGCAATCCCTCCGGGACCATGCTGTTCATCGACATCCAGGGACTGGCCTACAACTGCCACTACAACGTCCCCGCCTATTACGGAAACGAGACCAACGGCTGCTGGCCCGTTTTCCGCCACAACAATCAGGTGAACGTCCTCTACGTGGGAGGCAACGTGGGTACGAGAGTCTACGCGGAACCCGCGTTCCATCTGGCCGACTGGTCCTTCTGGTGCAAATTGTAACATCGATTTGCAAGTCGGGACTTTCGGGTGTATCTTATACTCCGGACAAAAAAATCAGTTCGGATTTTTCGATGATACGGTCCACAACAAAAATCGAAAGGAAAGAAAAAATGAGCAAACTCTCCCGCTTCCCGGCAGTGAAAACGGTTTCCCTGCTCCTTCTGGCCGCGGCGCTCTCAGCTCTCGGCGGAGCCGACCTCGAGATCGTCAAGGGGGGCAAGAGCCCTTACGTCATCGCTTTCGCCGAAAGCGCCTCCCAGAATCTGGCCTACCAGTACCGCTCCGCGGCGGCGCTGCTCAAGGACCTGATCAAGCTGCGCACCGGCGTGACCGTCCCCTTCGTGCCGGAAAAGTCCGTCAAACCCGGAGCCAAGGCCATCTACGTGGGGCCCGGCACCGCCGCGAAGGCCCGGAACATGGGGAAAACGACGTGGGCCCTCAACGAATACCGGATGAAGGCCGACAAGGGCGACATCTTTCTTCTCGGCGATGACGACGACCCCGAACCCGCCAAAAAGTCGGGCAATCACCGGCTGCGTCTGGGCTCGGTGAAGGCGGTCATCGAATTCGCCAAGAAGTTCGTGGAAGCGGACTTCCTCTTCCCCGGCAGGGAGGGCATCTTCGTTCCCAAGAACGGCTCGTTGACCGTTCCCGACGATCTGAACGTCACCGCCGTGCCCTACACCCGCTTCGGCATCGGCCGGAGCCTCGAACAGTACTACGCCATGGCCAACGACATGCTGCCCGCGCCCTGGTACCGCTGCCACGGAGGCCACTCCCACATCCCGGCCATTCCCCGGGCCAAGTATTCGAAGACCCATCCCGAGTACTTCGCCATCGTCGGCGGCAAGCGGGACGGGTACAGCATCCCCCAGTACTGCCTTTCCAACCCCGAAGTGCAGAAGCTGATCTATGAGGAAGTGCTCCACTCCCTCAGCCTGCCCGGCGTGAAGGAGACCCAGCTGGCCCAGACCGACGGGTTCCGGGTCTGCTCCTGCGACAAGTGCAGGGAGTTCTTCAAGCCCGGCCCCGGCGAAGCGCTGTGGAAAATGCACCTCGACATGGCCAAGCGTCTCCTCAAGGACCGCCCCGGCAAGACGGTGCGGATCATCGCCTACGGCCCCACGGTCTACCCGCCCAAGTTCACGAAGGAGTTTCCCGCCAACGTTTCCGTCACGCTGGCCGCGGGGCAGAGACTCAACGAAGCCTACCTCAAGCAGTGGGACGCCGTCAAGGTTCCCGGCCGCTTCGACGTCTACCTCTACAACTGGGGCGAATACCACACGGAAGGGCTGACGCCGACCTTTTCGCTGAAGCAGGCGAAAGATCAGACCGCCCTGTTCCGGAAATACGGCATCGACGCCTGCTACTTCTGCGGCCTCACCGAACTCCCCGGCATGAACACCCCTGTCGTCACCTACTACCTACGCGCCCTCGGCGGGGACAAGACCGCGCCCGAAGCCTTCCTCAAGAGCTTCTGCCTGAAGAGCTTTGGCCCCGAAGCCGCGCCCTTCATGGAAAAATACTACACGCTCCTCTACTCCCGCATCGACCAGTCGGGCGCCGTCAAGGAGGATTACACACTCTCCGGTCCGCAGGCCAGGAGCAAGAGCGTTTTCGCCGCCAACGTGGCGCTGCTCCACCGCCGCTATCCGACGGAGGTGCTCGACGAGCTGGATTCGCTCCTGAAACAGGCCGAAAAGAGCGCCACCAGAGGCAAAGTCCTGCTGGAACGGGTGCGGCTGGAAACGGACTACTTGAAGCTCACCGCGGGCGGCTGCAACGCCTTCTACGCCTACCACAAGAATCCCGGCCAGAAGGAGTTCGAAACGCTGGCGAAGATCATCATCGCCCGCCGGAATTTCCTCCGCGCCCTCCCTACCTATAATGCGGGCGGGAAGAAATACATGAGGGGCAAGGGCCACTTCTTCACCCTGGGCCACGTCCCCTTCGACACGGCCATGGAAAACGGCCGTCTCGGCGCGCCCCTCAAGGCCCCCTTCAACTGGGATGTGGAGTACTACCTCGCCCGCAAGATGCGGCCCTCGGGGCGGGTCATGAAGGCGGGGGATCCCGCGTGGCAGCAGATGATCGACGTCTTCGGCGACAGCAAAAACACCTACATCAACGAGCATCCGGTCTTCGTCCGGTGCCGGGTGGAGGGTGAAAACCTCATCGCCGAAATGCGCTACGACAATCTGGAAACCGACGTCAAACGGGGCACCGTCTGGATCAGGCTCCAGAAGGACGCCGCTTCTCCCCGCTACCGGATCTGGGTCAGCGCCTTCGGCGGCCGGGCCGCCATCGCCCGCCGCACGAAGGTCCAGGAGGGCAACGACTACGACGACAAGTGGGAAAACGCCCCCGACCTGGCGAAAAAATACCCCGTCACCTGCACCTTCACGGCCAAGCCCGGCGAACCCGCCGTCTCGACATTCACCATCCCGCTGGCCCTTTTCGGCGGCCCGGCGAAATCCGGCGAAAAGCGGTTCATCGACTTCAACTTCCACTTCAAGAAGTACGTCTACACCTGGGAGTACAACCTCAATCTGCTGACCTGGCGGCATCGGTACACTTCCATCGGTACGCTGGAGTTCTGAAACATGCTGAACTATATCACGAAAGGTCCTCATAAATGAAAAAACTGCTGTTCACACTCGCGGGGGCGCTGCTGCTCCTCACCGGCTGTCAGAGCGCCCCGGATTCGACGGGAGCTCCGCCCATCGAATTGAAGAAGGAAAGCGCCGTCCGGATCGTCATTCCGGCCGAACACGCCAATCCCGGCATCGAAAATTTCCTGCGCCAGTGCGCCGGGATCATCAAGCGGGGTCTGAAGGAGACGCTTGACATCGACGCCCCCGTCGAGGTCGAAGGCAAACGCTTCGGCTTCAAGGGGAACACCATCTTCCTCGGCAACACGAAAGCGATCCGGGGGATCGGCTTCGAGCCCTTGAAGTTCGAAAACTTCGACGCGGTGGTCGCCACCCGGGGCGGGGACATCTTCATCGCCGGGAGCGACCGGCATGCCTTCGGCAAGAAGGGGCCCGTGCGCCACAAGAACGACTGTTTTCTCGGCACGGTCACGGGCACGGTGCGCTTCACGGAAAAGTTCCTGAACGGCCGTTTCCTGCTGCCCGGTCCCAACGGACTGGACTTCGAGAAAAGCAAGTCGCTCCTCATTCCGGAAAACCTCACCTGGCACATCTCCCCCCGGATCATTCTCGGGACCGGGCGGGCCAACGAGCTTTTCTATGACTACTCCACCGCCAATCCGGGCCGCGGCTCCATCCATCTTTACGGCGGTCACTCCTACTACGACGCCGTTCCGGCCAAGAAGTACGCCAAGGATCACCCCGAATACTTCGCCTTCCGCGACGGCAAGCGCTCGGCTTTGGGCAACCACCTCTGCATCTCCAACCCCGAGGTGCAGGAGCTGATCTACAAGGAAATGCTCAAGAAGCTCGACGACGGCGCGGGAGCCGTGGAGCTGGCCCAGACCGACGGCTTCGTGCCCTGCCTCTGCGACAAGTGCAAGGCCTTCGGCAACACCGGGGACGACTACGGCGAGAAGATCTGGATCCTCCACAAGTCACTTGCGGAGCGGCTGCTCAAGGATCGTCCCGGCAAGAAAGCCGTCATCATCTGCTATCCCCCCAACTTCAACCCGCCCAGGACCTTCACGAAGTTTCCGCCCAACGTCATCATCGAACTGTGCAAGTACACCGACCAGACCTTCGCCGACTGGAAGAAGATCGAGGTCCCCGGCGGATTCCTGACCTACATCTACAACTGGGGCAACTACCAGATCACGGGCTATACGCCGAAGAATCCCCCCGGCTTCCTCGCGGAACAGGCGCGGCGTTTCGCTGCCAACGGCGTGATGGGCGTCTACCGCTGCGGCTTCGGCGAACTCTGCGGCCTGGAGGGACCGGGCTACTACATCTACGGCAAGATCCTGGAAGATCCCGAAGCCAACTGCGACGCGCTGCTCAACGACTACTACGCCCGGGCCTATCACGAAAGCGCCGCCCCCATGCGGACATTTTTCGACACGCTCCACCACGCCCTCGAAGTGATGCCCTGGATCAAGGAAAACCGCTACCTCACCAACCAGCGGAACGTCTTCAGCGCCCTCTATCCCCCGGATGTGATGGAAACGCTGGAAAAGAACCTCGCCCGAGCGGAAAAGCAGGCGGAACAGGAAAAAGTCAAGGCGCGGCTGCTGCTGGTCCGCAAGGAGTTCGATTACCTGAAGGCCATCGTGGACGTGGTCCGGGCCTATCAGGTCTACCGCACGGTGCCCGAGTGGCGGACCTTCGACCTGCTGGCCGAGAAGATCGACGCGAGAAAGGCGCAGGTCGAATCGCTTCTGGGCAAGAACGGCAAGGCAAAACAATTGAAGGAGTTCCCCTTCGTCCGGTTCTTCGACGGCGCGTCCAGGGCCTTCCTGCTGGACAACGGCCGCTCCTCCACCCTGGGAGCCCCCTTCGACTGGAACACGAAGTTCCTCAAGGAGAAAAAGATCCTTCCCGGCACCACCTCCAAGAAGCTGGCGGTCAAGAAAATTGCGGACACGGCCGAATTCAATGACTTCGAGTCCGGCGTCTGGAAGAACTTGAAGTGGGAAGAGCTGGGGGGCATCCAGCTGGGCCCCATCGTGGAAAAGACCCGCTTCAAGGCCGCCTATGACGACAGGAACTTCTATCTCGCCGTCGTCTCCGACCTCGATCCGAAGAAGACTTTCCACTCCCTGGGCAAGGACGGCCCCTGCTGGCGGAACGACTGCATCGAAGTGCTGCTCGACCCCAAGGGCGACCGGCAGAGCTTCTATCACATGATCTACACGCCCGCCGAGGAATCCCGTTTCGACGAGGCCTTCGGCTTCATCACCGATCCCCTCCACCCCCTCTACAACAAGCACGACACGGCGTGGAACGGCGACTGGACCTACAAGTGCCGCCGCGAAGGGGGCAAGTGGTATTCCCTCTTCACCGTGCCCTTCGCGACGCTGAAGACGCCCGTGCCCAAGCCGGGGACCACCTGGACCTTGAACATCGGCCGTGAATCCCGGATCATCGGCGGCTCGGGCAACGAGATGCCGGAGCTTTCCCTCTGGTCGCCCAATTTGGAAAACGCGGGCTTCCACGATCGCGAAGCCTTCGGCGAAGCCGTCTTCGAGTAAATTCCGCCCACCCACGCCCGGCCCCTCAGGCCGGGCTTTTTTTGTCGGACTTGTCGGACTTGTCGGACGGGGAAGCCATTTACCGAAGCCCTTTGTTTTTTTACGAGCGCTCTGCAAACATTCTCAGGCTGTGCGGCGCGGGGGGAAGCAAACCACTTACGTGTTTTTCTTCCCCCTCGCCCCCTGTCTTTTTCACGGGGCGCCCCGTCTTGGCGGTGCAACGGCCGCCGACCTTTTTGGAGCGGGAAGGGCTCCGACCGGCGTTTTGTGAGAAGCATCTCTCTTCGATTACTGGCGGCCAAGCCGGGACAAGCCCGACTTGGCCTTACTGCTCGTCGCCACTTCGCCCGCGGCCTCCGGCCGCGTCCGCCGCCCGATGCGGCGGCGGTTCGCTTCGTTCGGCTCCTGCGCGCTCGGCGCTAAGCGCCTTCGCGTCCGCGGCCCTGCCGATGGTTTTGACTCGCCCCAGCCGGCGGGATCTTTCACCTCCGCCCGGTACTCGCGGCGTGCGACACTCAGCGTCCCGCCCGCAGACCGGCAACCGGCCCGGCAATCATGCCTCGCGTCTGCGGCGCCTTCTCGGCGTTTTGCATTGTTCCGGTCTCAGGCCCTTTCACTACCGCAAAACAACGTTTGCGGCACGGCGGAGGATGCCGCCGGGGCAGTATTCATAGCATTCATAGTATTCATAGTCTCCCCCGGCCCGGGAAAAACGGTCTCTTTCTTTTCTGCGCGTCTTGATTTCGGGGCGAAACGGCGCTATATTATTACGAAACCGAAATTTTTAATAAAGAGAGGTAATTCATGCTGTCGCCGGAACTGCTGGGGATCGCCGTCGGGCTGGCGCTCTCTCTGGGGATCTTCGCCTTCAAGGCCGCCGCGGGGGAGTATTTTTTCTGCGCCCTGCCCGGCTCCGCGAAGCGCAAGATCTCCTTTCTGCTCCTCAACAGCTTGCTCTACTGCGCCGTATTCCTGCTCGCTTTCAAGCTCATCGAAACGATCGACCTCTTCCAGCTTGCAGGCGGCGCCGCAGAATTTCTCAAGGCCGGAGTCATCTTCCACCTGATACTGGCCGCGGGACTGGTGGTCTGGGGCGTTCGGCTCCTCTGCCGACGGCCCGAGGAGGAGCTGCGTACCCACGCCGCGAAAGGGTGGCTGCTCCTGACGCTCCCCTGCCCCGTCTGCATGTCGGCGGTGTTCCTGAGCACCGCCTTCGCCCTCATGCTCTTCCCCGGCGCGGCCCCGCTGCTCCGCTGGTCGATCCCGGCGGGATTCGTGACCGTAAACGTGTTCTTTCTCCTGCTCCTGTTCGCCCTCGGGCGATACTTGAAGATACCGCCGCTCCACCTGACGGGGCGGGCCATGATCGGCGCGGGGCTCTATCTGCTGCTGATCCTGCTCTGCGCCCCCGGATTCCAGGAGGCGGAAAAACTCTATGCCGTCGCCCGGTCCGCAGGCGGTGCGTCTCCCCTGCCCCGGTCTCCGGCGCTCACGGGGCTTTTCCTCGGGGCCGCGGTGCTGGCCGGAGTCATTTGGGGCCTGAGACCCCGGAAAGGATGTTGAAATGGAACTCATCGCAGGCGTAAAAACCTTCATCTTCATGCTCTCGGGGATCATTCTGAACCCGGTGCTTTTTCTGCTGGCGGGCCTGGCCCTCTGGATCCTCTTCGAATGCGGCGCGCTCCTCGCCGAATGGGTCCGCCGCCGCAGGCTCCGGGAGGGCGAACTCCCCTTCCCAGTGGCCGCCTACCGCAAGGAGCTGGAAGCGCTGCTCGAAACCACTTCCCGCGAAGCCGATGTCCAGAATCTTCTCACAAAAACAGTGCAGAAACACGAAGGATCCCTCGACAAGTTCCGCATCGCCGTCCGCATCGGCCCGGCCCTCGGACTCATGGGAACCCTGATCCCCATGGGCACGGCGCTGGCCAGTCTGGGCCAGGGGGATCTGTCGGTCATGAGTTCGGAACTGGTGCTGGCTTACACCACTACGGTGGCGGGACTCCTCAGCGGCTCCGCGGCCTTCGTTATCTGCACGGTCCGCCGCCGCTTCGTCGCCTCCGACGTCCGCGAAATGGAATACCTGACCGAAAGGCTCTTCGATGAGATTCATGCGCAAAAGTAAGCTCCTCGCCGAAGAACGGGGATCCGGCGACCCCATGGAGGGGGTGGCCAACCTTTTCGACACGGCGGTGGTCTTCATCGCCGCGCTGCTCCTGGCGCTGCTGACCTTTTACGACGCGAAGGAGATCTTTTCGAAAGAAGCTTCCTTCACCATGGTCCGCAAGAACGCCAAGGGGGAAATGACCCTCGTCAGCAAGAAGGGCCGCAAGGTCAAGGCGGTGAAGATCACGCCGGAAGAGGCCGCGGGCCGGGGCACGAGACTGGGCACGGCCTACAAGCTCGAAGACGGCTCCGTCGTCTACGTGCCCGAGGAGTGACTTTTTCGTGAAGCGTCTTTCCCTCATCCTGCTGCTCCTCCTCGCCGTCCTCCTGCCGGGGGCTTCCGTGGTCTATCTGGGCCCGGCGAGCGATTCCCGGCCGGCCAACGAGGCGGCGAAAACGCTGAAACTGCCTGCTCACATCACGCTGGAGTTCCTTTTCACGGGGATCGATCCGGAAGAAAAGATCATTTCCGCCGCCCGGAAAGCCGACCTGCTGATCCTGAACGCCCGGAGCGCCAAACTCCGGGAAGTGGCCGAAAAGCACGTGGATCACAAGAAGACCCGGCTCTACGCCGCGAGCTCCCGGCTCCTGAAAAAGGAGATCCCCGCGCAGGAGCCGCCCGAGATGAAAGCCTACTGGCGGAACCGGACGGGGGAAAATTTCGGCAACATGCTCAGGTGGATCATCGCCCGGGAGTTCAAGGTCCGGATGAGACCCGCCGCCGCGACGGGGATCGCCGCCTGCGGCGCGACGCATCCGGCGGCGAAGCGGCATTTCGCCTCGATCGGCGAGTTCCGGAAGTGGGCCGAGAGCAAAAACTTCTGGAAGCCCGGAGCTCCCCTCGTGGCCCTCGCGGTCCATCAGGCCAACGTGAACAAGGACGGGCTGGCCCTCTTCGAGCACTTGACCAGCGCCTGCGAAAAAGAAGGGCTCAACACGGTCATCGTCTTCGGGGACGAGGTCAAAGTCATCCGGGAACTGCTGCTGACGCCCGAAGGGAAACGCCTCGTGGACGGGGTTCTTGCCCTCTCCTTCAAGTTCCGGAGCGGCCTCAATCCCGCCCTCGCGGCGGCGATCCGGGAGCTCGATCTGCCGATCTTCAACGTCCTGCGGCTCTACCGCCAGACCACGGAAGAGTGGCGCGATTCCCCCCGGGGCATGAACGACTTTTCCGTGGCCTTCGGCTTCGTGGCCCCGGAGCTTTCCGGGCTCATCGAACCCTCGTTGCTCTTCGGCAACAGAAACGTCCCCTCGCCCGGCGGCGGCAAGATCCAGATCGATGAGCCCTTCTCCGACCGGATCCGCTCCGCGGCGGCCCGGATGAAGCAGTGGATCGCGCTCCGCCGCAAGGCCAACGCCGAGAAAAAAATCGCCCTCTTCGTCTACAACGGTGCGGGCGGCAAGCAGAACATCGGCGCAAGCGGCCTCAACGTCCCCCGCAGTCTGGTGAGGATCCTCGCCGAGTTCCACCGGAAAGGATACGACACGGGGGGCCTGGAAAAACTCACCGAAAAGGAACTGACGCGGGCCCTCCTCGCCCACGCCCGCAACGTGGGCCCCTGGGCCCCCGGCGAACTGGAAGAACTGGTCGCGGGCGGCGAAGCGTTCCTCCTTTCGCTCCCCGTCTACGAAGGGCTGTTCGCGAAACTGCCGGAGCCTTTCCGAAAAAGCGTCACGGCGGAGTGGGGACAAGCGGGGAAGGATCGAAGCATGTTCCTTAAGGGGAACTTCGTCATCCCCGTGCTCAGGCGGGGGAACGTGGCGATCCTGCCCGAGCCCATGCGGGGCTGGCTGGGGGATCCCCACAAACTCGTCCACTCGAAGACCCTCGCGCCGCCCCACCAGTACGCGGCGGTCTACCTGTGGCTTCAGCACATTTTCAAGGCGGACGCCCTTATCCACCTGGGCCGCCACGGCACCAGCGAATGGCTCCCCGGCAAACAGCTGGGATTGGACGCCGCCGACGCCCCCCTGGTGCTCCGGGGGAACATCCCGGAAATCTACCCCTACATTTCGGACGGCATCGGCGAGGGGATCGTGGCCAAGCGCCGGGCGCAGGCGGTGATGATCGACCATCTGGTCCCCTTCCTCAAACGGTCTTCCGATGTGAAGCTCCTCCCCGAACTCAGGGAAAAGCTCGGGGCCTGCCAGTCGGCCGATCCCAACGTCCTCGCCCAGCGGCGGCAGGCACTCCGGGAGACCGCGCTCCGGGCGGGGCTGCTCCGGCGGCTCCGCATGGAGGAGCCGGGGTGGTATCACCGTCTGGAAGACTACGTGGAAAGTGCCTCCGCCCCGGCCCCCTTCGGGCTCCACACCTTCGGGCAGGCTCCGGAAGAGCCGGAGCTCCGCGCGCTGCTTGCGCAGATGCCCGAAAAGGAACGGAAACGGGCCCGGCGGCACCTGGCCAATGCGGGACGGGATGAACTGAACGCGCTTCTCCGCGCCATCGATGGGCGCTTCATTCTCCCCGGAGAGTCGGGAGACGTGCTCCGGAATCCCGGAGTTCTGCCCGTGGGACGAAACTTCCACGCCTTCGACCCCACCAGGATCCCCACCCCCGGGGCCATGGCGCGGGGCGAGAAACTCGCAACCGACCTCCTCGCACGGGAAAGGGAGCGGCTGGGCCGGTTCCCCCGCACGGCGGCGGTGCTGCTCTGGGCCGGGGAAAGCGTCCGCACCGACGGGCTCAACGAAGCCCTCGCCCTCGCCCTCATGGGGATGAAGCTCCGCCACGACGGAACGGGCAAGATCGTCGGAGTCGCCCCCGTGCCGGGCGCCGCCCTTGACCGGCCCCGGATCGACGTCCTCATCACCACGTCGGGAGCCTACCGGGACCAGTTCGGCGCCCAGATCCGGCTGCTGGAAGAGGCGCGCCGTCAGGCCGCCCGGCTCCGGGACGCGGAAAACTTCATCGACGCCCGGAGACCCGGCGTCTTCTTCCCCGCTCCGGGGACCTACGGGACGCGGGTCAACCGCCTCGCGGGGGCTTCGGGGCTGTGGGAAAAGGAAGAGGAACTGGCCGCGCTCTACTTGCGGAACATGGCCTGGACCACCGACGGCAAGGGAGGCTTCGCTAACGCCCCCAAGGCGTTGGTTTCCGGCGTGAAGGAGGTCGAAACGCTCCTGCACTCCCGCTCCAGCAACGTCTACGGCGTCACCGATATCGACGAGATGTACCAGTACATGGGGGGCCTTTCCCTCGCGGTCGGGAGCCGTTCCGGGAAACGGCCCCGGAGCTACATCGCCGACCACCGGCAGAAGGACGCGGTCCGGGTGACCGGGATCGAAAGCTTCACGGCGGCCGAACTGGACGCCCGGCTCTACAGCAGGGAGTGGCTCGCAAGGACCATGAAAGAGGAGTACGCGGGGGCCAAGCTGCTTTCGCGCATGACCGACAATCTCTGGGGCTGGCAGGCGGTGACGAAAGAGGTCGTTTCCCCGTCGGACTGGGAGACGCTGAACGACATCTTCGTGAAAGACCGTTACAACTTGAACATGAAGGCGTTTTTCGACCGGACGAGCCCGTGGGCCCACCAGTCCATCACGGGCCGGATGCTGGAATCGGTGCGCAAAGGCTACTGGCAGCCGCCGGAAGCGGTCCGCCGGGAGCTGGCCGCGACCTACGCCAGGAGCGTCGTCGCCCACGGCATGGCCTGCTGCGACCACACCTGCAACAATCCCCTCCTCAACAGAATGGTCGTTTCCCTCATCTCCCTGCCGGGGGTGCTGTCGCCCGAAATGGTGATGAAATTCCAAGTCGCGGTGGAAAAGACGGGGGGCAAGACCCTGGACCGTCAGGTGAGCGAGCGCCGGGAACCGCAAAAAAGCCTCGCCCCCGCGCCGGGAACTCCGGCCGCGCCCCGGCCGAAGATGGAGGACTCCCCCCGGAAGGAACGGCGCGAGACGGCCTCCGAAAAGGCCGCGACCAAACCCGTCAAGGGCTTCCGGATGAAGGAGAAGGAGGATCAGCCGAAGGAAACCAGCCTCAGCAGTTCCGGGCTCAAATGGACCATTCTGGCGGGAGTGGTCCTCGCGATCGTGATCTTCGCTCTGGGCGGACTCCGCAAAGAGGGGTGATCCTCACTCGTCCGCGCAAGCATCGTTCTCGCGGGTGGGATTGTAAAAATCCTGCGTGGGCCCGCCGATGAAGCCCACAAGTGCCAGTTTTGCACTGGCATGGCTCGTATTGAGCGTCCCGACAGGTTCGCTGGAAACGTGCCCGTCGCCCCACACCACATTGGAACGGGCGGAATGGCGGAAGTGGGAAGTCCCGCTGGTCTTGTTGGAGTTCTGAGTCCCGTTGGGCATGACCTTGCAGTACATATAGGGGGTGTAGCGGGCCTTGTCGTAGCCCGTCCCGGAGGACTTGCCGCTGCTGGCGCTGTCGCCGAACATGATGGAACTGCTCAGACGCCGCATGGAACTGCGCTTCAAGTGAGTTTCCTTGTAGCCGCCGAACCACTTGCCGTTGTAGCCGTAGCCGCCGCCGTTGTCGCACTTGGTCAGGTCGCCGATCTGTTCGTAGGGCGAGGGGCAGACCATGACCTTGGGAGCGTTGCCGTAGTAGGTCCCGAGGAGCGGACTGGTGGTGATGTCGTACTTCTTGTCGCTGCTCAGCACGCCCAGCCAGTAGTCGCCGGGATTCTGCATGCTGGACCCCACGGCGGTGGTGTAGGGCACGCAGTAGTCGGTATTGTTGTCGGCGTACATGGCGTTGGCGGTGCTGATCTGCTTCAAATTCGAAATGCAGCTCCCGGCGCGGGCCCGTTCCCGCGCCTGCTGCAGCGCGGGCAGGAGCAACCCGGCCAGGATGGCGATGATGGCGATGACCACCAGAAGTTCGATGAGGGTGAAGTTTCTTTTCATTTTCGGGTCCTTCCTCCGTTTGCTTCGCGATAACGGACACGGCGCGTCGTTATTACGATTTTTGTTTTCGTAATAATATAGCACCGGCCGAGAGCAAATGCAAGGGGACGGAAAGAAAAAAACCGCTCCCCGCCGCACCGGACGGGGAACGGAGCCGTTCCTGAAGTCGGGTCAAAGCCCGAGGACGCGGACCGCGTTTCCGCGGGCCACCTTGTCGAAGACGGTCTGAGAGATCTCCCCCTTCGCGAGCAGGTCGCGGAGGAATGCGGCCAGAGGCCGGAGCGTGGGCATGGTGGGCTGGCAGATGTCGGTGCCGAAGAAGAGCCGGTCCTGGAACTCGTTGAGGAACTTGACGGCGTACTCCCGGTCCCGGCTCAAAGCGTTGCAGCCGCTTCCGGCGGAAAGGTCGCCGTAGAGGTTTTCGTATTTACGCATCAGCCGGGGGACCCGGCCTTCTTCCTGAATTTTCCCTTCGGGATAGCCCATGCGCTCCTCGAGGGTGGGACGGGCGCCCATTTCGGCCCAGAAGGTCTGGCTGTGGGCGAAGATCTTGAGTTTCGGGAAGCGCTGCAGCGTCGTTTCCAGTTCCGGCAGTCCGGGGCCGACCACGAGGCCGTAGTCGTGACCCACATAGGGCGAAAGGTGGAAGGTCACCGGCAGCCCCGCCGCCTCGGCTCCCGCGAACATCGTCTGCACCAGCGGGTCGAGCATGGACAAATTGGCGCTCACCTCGCCGATCCCCTTGCAGCCCTTGTCGCGGTAGTACTTGAAGATCCGGTCGAAGGGCGACCGGATGCTGTTGGTCATGGCCCGGGGATCCACGTTGCAGAAGGGGATGAAACGGCTGTTCTGCTCAGCCAGTTCCAAAATCTCCTCGTTGGACTGGAGCGTGTAGGAGCACTCGGGGTTGACCTCGGGCAGGACGCAGGCGCGTTCGACGCCGATCTCGTCGTAACCGGCGAGCAGTTCGTCCGGTGTCGCAAAGGTCATCTGGTCCCCCGTGAACCGGGGCGGACCGGGGATCTGTTTGGTGTGGACATGGATGTCGATGAACATTTTTTCCTCCCTGAAAGGTTCGAACTCGGTACTTGGAAGGTAATTTACAGCCTCTTGAGCGTTTTTTCAAGTTCCGCCTTGAAAAAACCCTGCATATCGGGGGGCGAACAGCCTTACCGGAAAGGTGCGCCGCCGCAGGCCGGGAATACCGGGAATACCGGGAATACCGGGAAGTTCTGCCCGCAACCCGGCAGCCGGCCGGGCGGTGACACCGGGCGGTCCGCGGGGAAAACGTTTTGATAACTTGAATTATAACCGCTCCCGCCCTTGACAAGCCGCGGAAAGAGACTTATATTATCCCCAACGGAATTCGGAAACAACGGAACGACTTGATGAATCAGCGCGAAATAGCCAAAGCCCTCGGCGTGTCGCAGGTGGCCGTGTCACTGGTCCTGCGGAACCCTCTGACCACCCGGGTCTCCGCCGAAAAGAAGGCCAAAATCACCGCCGCGCTGCGGGAAAACGGCTTCTGCAACGGCTCCGGCATGAAGCGGGTCTGGGCGGCGGGATTCATCACCGACCCGCTCCAGAGCAGACGTGACGCCTTCATCCACGAGGCGGTCTGCGGCGCGGAAGAGGAGTTCAGCTCAAGTTTTTATAACGTTATCTTCGAGTGCTTCCGCTCAAGGGAACTTACCGTATTCAAGAACCGGCAGGTGGACGGCCTCATCGTCCGCTCCGGGCAGGCGCTGGAGTTCCTGCTCAACTCCAAGTGCTCGCTGCCCCTGGTCCTGCTCAACTGCGCCCATCCGGGGGCCCCGCTGGACACGGTCATGCCCGACAACCGGGGAGGGATCCTCACCTTGTGCCGGCACCTGACGGAACGGGGATTCAGACGCATCGGCTTCATCGGCGCCGATCCCGCCTACTCTCCCTACAGCTGCAACTACGCCGAGCGTTTCAACGCTTATCTGGAGTTCTGCCGCGATGCCGGAGTTTCCCCGCTCTGGCACAGCTGCGGTCTTCCCGTGGGAGACACCCCGGAGCACCGGAAGGAGTTTTCCGGACTCCTCGCGGCATGGAAAAAGGCCCCCCGCCCCCCCGACGCGGTCATCGCGGTGAACTACCCCTACGCCGCGCTGCTCCGGGAACTGGCCCCGGGACTCGCGGCGGCGGCGGGAGACAACAAGAAGCTCCCCGGGCAGGAAACGCGCGTTCCCTTCGTTCTGGAACAGGATCCCCGGGCCATGGGGGCTTTCGCCGCGGAACTGCTGCTCCGGCGCATCGCCGACCCGAAACGCCGCCACGTGCGGCTGGACTGTGAAGTCGCCCTGAAATGTTTTCAGGTGTGAAAAAAACCTCCACTCACCCCAAAAAATAAGGAAGGAAAGTATGAGAGACTTCGTGAGAGAGTACCTGGACGAGCTGGAACGGCGCATGGAAAGGATCCTCGCCGAACAGCGGGAAATGATCGACAAGGCCGCGCGGATGATGGCCGATCAGATCAAGGCCGACAAGCTGATCTACGTCTTCGGTTCGGGCGGCCACTCCAACATGATGGCCGAAGAGATGTTCCACCGGGCGGGCGGGTTGGCCTGCATCAGCCCGGTCTTCGCCGACGCCATCCGGATCCCCCACATTCCCTTCGGCGAACGGTGCGCGGAGCTCGCCCCCTACATCCTCGACGCCTACAACATCGGCAAGGACGATCTGCTCATCCTCGTCAACGGCTACGGCATCAACCCCGTCACCATCGAGACCGCCCTCGAATGCAAGAAACGGGGCGTGAAAGTCATCGCCGTCACCTCCACCGACTATGCCGAAAAGCTCCCCAAGGACTTCCCCGGCCGCCACAAGAGCGGACTCAATCTCCATGAGATGTTCGAAGTGACGCTCCTCACCTACATGGAATACGGCGACGCCATCGTTTCCATGCCGGGCATCGATTCCAAGATCGGCGCCTACTCCACCTTCGGCAACGCCTTCATCTGCAACGCCATGGCCATCCGCTGCTGCGAGATGCTCACAGCCGAAGGCTTCGACGTGCCCATCATCAACAGCATCAACGTCCAAGGCGGGCTGGAAAAGAACAAGAAGATCTACGCCAAGTACCGGCCCCTCATCAAGTGGCTGTGATTTCAGGAAAGGAAAATCCCATCATGAAGATCCCCTACGAACAGCTTTCCCGCCGCGATGCCCTCACGCTCTACTGCGACTGGATCGTGGAACAGCTCAAGAGTTTCAAGCCCCCCTTCGAGTGGTACTACCTCTTCTACCCCATCCGGACGCTGATCCTCGGGGCGAAACTCCTGGGCAAGGAGGAGTACGCCGAAGCGGTCTGGCCCTGGCTGGACCAGTACACCGTGGAACAGTTTCCCAACGGAGCCCTTTCCTCCACCTGCCGGGGCAAGGCCATCACCGAATACACCGTGGACGAGATCGAAGACTATATCCGCTGCGGCAGGCTCAATCTGGCCGACGGCGGCTCCAACGTCCACGGCCTCATGCAGGCGGCCATCTACTGCAAGGATCCCGTGCGTAAGAAACGCTACACCGACTGCGCCTGCAAGTGGCTGGACTGCTGGGTCCCCATCTGGAGTCTGCCCAACGGCGCCTACGGCAACGGCATCTGGAACGGCCACAAGGTCTGCGAGCCCTACTCCATGGCCATGAACGTCTGCTCCGCTTTCGCCGGGGCCGCCATCGCCACGGGCGACAAGCGCTACGTCCGCAACGCGGAGCGCTTCGCCATGTTCCAGTGCGACCACGTCCACGAATCGGGTGTTCCCATCCGTTTCAACGTCTATCCCCTCCCCGATGCCGACTCCCTGATCGGAGATTTCAGCCGCATCTTCTATATGATGGAAGCCTTCTGCTGGGTCCACCGCGTCAGCACCGACACGGAAGTGCGCTCCCGGATCGAAAAGATGCTCAAGAAGTGGATCAACGCCGACATCATCACCCGCTGGCCCGATAACTACGGCTTCTTCGACATGGACCGGGCCTCGCTCCGCATCGACTGGAGAGGCTGGAAGGACACCTTCGAGGAAAAACTGCGCTACTACTGGTACGCCTGCAAGTGCGCCGGGCTGCCCTCGCTCCTCCACTACTACGTGAACAACATCGAGGACGATCCGGCCATCCGCAGCCGCTGCGAACGCAGCTTCGACTACCTGGCGAATCCCCTCAAAGCCCGTCTGCTGGGGATCATGGCCGACGACGCCGTGCCGGACTTCTGCCTGCAGGCCACCGGCTTCGGCGGCCTCACCGTGGCCGAGGGCGTGGAAACGAACAGCACCTTCGACATCTTCGGCAAGATGAAATAAGAAAGCCCCGCCCTTCCGGCGGAAGGCAGGAAATATGAAAGAGGCGGAAGGTCCCTTCGCGGCTTTCTGCCTCTTTTTTTGCGTTTTTTTTCGAAAAAAACTTGCATTTGCCCGGACTTTCTGCTAAGTTATTGAGTTGTACGCACCTTTTCCCCGCGCGGGAGCAAGTCTTTGTATTTTTCGGAAAGAGAGTCAGGTTATGTTTTGGCGTTTTCGCGGCATCCGTCCCGACGACCTTCACGGCCGCCGGGCCCTGCGCAACCCCGAACGGGGGTTCCGCACCGAGATGTACTTCAGCTGCATCCCCGGCGAGGTGGCCGGCATGTGCTCCTGCCACCAGAAGCAATTGAAGCTGGACGGCCGCAGCGAAGTGCCGGTCTACCAGAACGCCGACGTGCCCGGCGTCCCCCACCTGATCCGGGGGAACCGCCTGGACGGCGTGGAGTTCGCCCACTGCCAGTGGGAAGACGAGCTGGACTACTTCGCCTACGACGGCGTGAGCGTCATGCAGAGCTACTGTTTCCTGATGAACTTCGGCACGGGGAAAGGAAGACCCCTTTCCGAAGAGAAGCTCGCCGATATCGAAACGTTCCTGCAGAAACTCCGGGCCAACGAGGTCAAGGCGCTGCTGCGCTTCGCCTACGAACTTTCCCCCACCCTTTCCGGCCCCACCGCCGAAACGACCTTGGACCATCTGGAGCAGCTCCGGCCCCTGATCCGGAAGTACAGCGACGTAATCTACGTCCTCCAGTGCGGTTTCGTGGGGAAGTTCGGCGAGTGGCACAACAGCTTCCACAAGCTTCAGCTGGACAAAGCCTTCCGCCGGGAGCTCCTCGACCGGGTGCTGGATGTGCTCCCCCCCGACCGCTGCACCATGCTCCGCTACCCCAATTTGAAGCGGGAACTTTTCGGCAACGCCCCCCTGAGCGAAGAAAAGGCCTTCACCGCCGCCCCGGAGGCCCGCATCGGCCACTTCTGCGACGGATTCCTGGCGGGGCCCACCTACGGGGCCACCTGGCGGGACCCGGACCCGGAGGAACAGCAGGCCTACAACGCCGCGGAAAGCAGGTTTCTGCCCCAGGACGGGGAACTTTTCTGGCGCGACGTCGCCGGCCCCGCCCTGCCCGACGCCGCGGCTCAGGCCCTGGCCCGCTACCACTACGACACCCTGGGCTTCGTCCACAGCAACAGCGAGTTCGAAGGCCCCGGCACAAAATATTCGATGGACGTCTGGAAGCGCGTTCCCGTGGACCCCATGTTCCTCATCGACAAAGGTCTCCCCATTTCCGACGGCTACTTCGAATCGGAAACGGGCAAGCACATCTGGCGCAGTTATTACGAATATTTCCGGGACCATCTGGGCTACCGGATCGAGCTGCAGAGCGCGGAACTCAACCGTGAAGGCGGCCGCGTCAAAGGCGAGATCCGCCTCGTCAACCGGGGATTTTCCGCCCCGGTCAACCCCCGGAAGGTCTATCTGCGCCTCGGGGAACAGGCCTCTGAAATCGACTGCGAGATCCGCAAGTGGTACGGCGGCGCGGAACAGCGCCTAGAAATCGATGTTCCCGCTCCCGACGGCCCCTGCCGCGCCGGGCTGTGGATGCCCGATGCGGCGGTAGTCCTGCGCGATCTCCCCGGATACGCCATCCGCTGCGCCAACGCCCTCGATTTCGCAGACGGCGTCAACTGGTTCGGGGACAAGGGATCGACGATCTGACTTTCAGGAGGAAGCGAAAAATGGATATTCCGGAAAAAGGAGCTCTCGCCGACGGGAGAAGGTATGAAGTCCTGCGGATCGTCACCCCCGACCCGGCGGTGCCCGAAGAGATCGTCCGTTACTTCATCGCCTCCTTCGGCTTCGACACCTGGCGCAAGGCGGTCCTGGACCTGACCTACTGGCGGCTCTACTTCAGGGAGTCCCTCGCCGGACATCTGGTCCCCGGCGTGATCGATCACCACTACATCCTGCGGGTCGAGGGGACCTTCGCCGGGCGGCTCTGGTTCGCCTACAACACCCGTACGGGCCGGGGCAACTTCGGGAACGTCTACACGGAGCCCGCCTTCCGCCGCTGCGGCGTCATGAATGTCCTGATGCGGCACTGCATGAAGGATTTTCACGATTCTCCCGCTCAACAGCTCTGCTGCGCCAGCGGCAACAAATTCGCGGTGCAGTCCTACCTGAAGCACGGTTTCAAGCTCATTTACGGCGGGGAAACGGGTCCCCTGTGCCTGCGCAAAAACGGCACTTTCCAGGAGGCGGAGGCCGAAGCGTTCCCCGGCCACGAAGTTTGCACCGTCCGCGAAGGGACCATCGGCGACCAGTTCGAATGCGACAAATTCCTCGCCGTCACGGCGGCGTGGCGGAAATTCGCCCAGCGGAGCTTCGGCCTCGCGGCCGTGATGGTCGATTACCGCACGGCCTGGCAGGAAAAACTTTCCGGCTTGGGCGCTGTCAACGTGCTCTGCACCCCCTCGGGGGCTGTCTGCGCCTACGCCTTCGCCCTGAAGCTCTGCGGCGAAGACATCCTCGAATTCCGCATCCACCCGGAGTATCCGGAGCACCTGCCCGATCTTTTGAAGCGGACGGCGGCGGACTACGGCAAGCTCTTCGACGGGGCCCCGGTCTGCGCCGTCCCCGAGACGGCGGCGCTCAAGATCGACGCCCTGCGCCGGGCCGGAGCCCGGCCCGCCGGAGGACTGGAAGGGTCTTACCTTCTCTTCCGGTTCGACGGTCTTCCGGAAGTTTCTCGAGAAAAAAACGACAATGCATAATTCCGCAGTCAATTCACAAGGAGACTCCTGCATGAAAAAGACATTCACCCTCATCGAACTGCTGGTGGTCATCGCCATCATCGCCATCCTCGCCGCCATGCTGCTGCCCGCCTTGCAGCAGGCCCGTGAGCGGGGCCGCTCCGCCAAGTGCATCAGCAACATGAAGACCATCGCCTACGCCTTCACCGCGTACGCGGACGAATTCAACAACTACATTCCCCCTTACCGGAACAACATCGAGATCGACGCGGAAGGCAAACTCAGCACCTCTTCCGGCCGTTGCTGGTTCACCTGCTACTACAAGCAGGAATCCCTCGCCCACTACATCGGCGACACTTCCCCGAGCAGTCTCGGTCTCGGCGGATGGGGCAACGTGCACGGTCGTCTTCTTCCCAGCAAGTTCGCCTGTCCTTCAAAAGACGTCAATGTCAACTGGGTGGGTTCCGGCAACGGAATCCCCGGTATCGGCATCAACACCTATCTGAACTGGCCGGGCTCTTCCGGGGCCCGGCCCCAGCAGATCCACCGGGCAAGATACGCCTCCCGGAACATGGTCACCATGGAAAAGTACAAAACGGGCTACATCGTGCGCTACGACCACAACCTCTACACGGGGGGCAACGCCACCTATGCGGCGGACTATCCTCACAGCGACAGGAACACGATCATCTTTCTCGACTGGCACGTGACCCAGATGAAGCGTTCCGCCATCCCCGATCAGAAACTGCGCCCCTCGGGCGGCAGTCAGACCGAAGCGGCCTACACCACCTTCTGGAGCCCCTTCCGGCTCAAGGTCGACAACAACTGGTGACGTTCAACACTTACAGACGGAAAAGGAGCTTCACATGAAACGGTTTTTCACGCTGATCGAACTGCTGGTCGTCATCGCCATCATCGCCATCATCGCCTCCATGCTCCTGCCCGCCTTGCAGCAGGCCCGGGAACGGGGCCGGGCGATCTCCTGCCTCAACAATCTTTCCCAGTTCGGCAAGGCCGTTCGGCTTTACACCGACGACAACCGGGGGATCATCACCCCCGCCGACTACAACGCCCGGACCAACCGCACCCGCTACTGGATCTACACCAAACCTTCCAACAGTCTGCTGGGCTCCTATCTGGGCCGCTCCGAGACCGTGGACGGCCGGCTGGGCGGCGTCGCCTGGTCCAGCACGAAAGTGGTCAGGGATCCCCTGATGTGCCCCTCCTTCGTCTATGACGAGGGCACCAAGCAGCACGCCTATTCCTTCGGCGTCAACGGCAACTTCCAGCAGTGCGACGCTTCCGACGTGCGGATGGTCCGCCAGATGATGAACACCGCCCGGCACAAATTCCCCTCCCGCTGCAGCTACATGATGGACATGACTTCGCCGGGATACAACTATCACATGGTCAACTATCTCCAGACGTGGGCCCTGCCCAACTCCTCGGCCCACGGGTACGTTTCATTCCGCCACAGCAACAACTCCAACGTGCTCTTCGTGGACGGACACTGCGCCAGCATGAAGTACAGGCAGCTCCCCGCCTGCTACTTTTCCGGCGACAGCACCAACGCCTACTACTGTTCCTTCTGGGCGGCGGTCACCATGAGCAGCAACATCAACAATCCGCCCACCAACGTCTGGTAAGCGGCTCATTTCCACGGCAACAAAGGAGCTAAATTTCGCCCATGAAAAAATATCTCTTCTCTCTCATGCTGGCCGGGGCGGCCCTCGCCGCCGCCGAATTCGACTTCAGGAACGCGGACTTCGAACTCACCTTCGACACCAAAGGGGCTTCGGTCAGCAGGCTCATCTACAGGAATACCGACTGGAACGCCGCCGGACCGCGGGATCAGGGCAACTCCTTCAACGACGCCCGGCTGGGACAGAACCAGCCCGGAAAGATACAGAACAACGAAAACTTCTACAAGCTGGAATACGCCCTTTCCGACTGGAAGAGCTACAAGACGACGGGCTGGGCGGACATCACCTTCACCGCCAGGGGAACGGTCCTCACCTGGCTCCGGATGTACAAGACCTACAGGATCCGCACGGGGAACACGCTCGAAGTGGTCTACGAACTCTGCAACACGGGGAAAACGCCGCAGCCCCTTTCCTTCAGCACCCGCTGGTTCTTCAACCGCACCGACCGGGAAAATCTCTACTGGATGCCCCACGCCAAAGGGGTCGAAAAACGCAAACAGCAGCGCTACATGTTCTTTTCCAAACTGCCGCCCCAGGCCTACCTCGCCGTGACCGACCTCAAGAACGACGGGCTGGTGCTGAGGTTCCCCGCCGACGCCACCGCGGGGGTGATGAACTGGTTCATCCGGGGGAAATCCGCCTCCACGGAGTACTTCAGCGACGAGACGGTCATCCCGCCGGGGGGGAAACGGGTCATTTCCATCTCCCTCGTCTTTGTTCCCGACGTGGAAAAGTACAATAAGTCCGCGAAATATGCGAAGGTCGCGGTCAAGGGGGCCATCCCCGTGATGGTGGACCATCTGAATCAGCAGGAAAGCCGTGACTACAAGATCCGCACGCTCCGGGCCGAAAGCACCAAAGAGACGAACTTCGCCGATCTGAAGCTCAAGCGGCAGTTCAAGGACTCCTGGCGGTCGGTGATCCTGCCTGAAAAGGCCCCCCTCGACAAGATCGCGGTCTTCCAGCTGGAAAACGGCGTTCCCTCCTTCGACCGTCCCGTGGGATACGTCCTCAACGGCAGGGAACTGCTGCTGAAGATCCCCGGCATCAATCCCGAGGGGAGCTCCTGGCGCTCCACCCTCAAGGGCGGGATCCTCGCGGAGCACTTCGGCGCGAAGCGGGTCTGGGGCTCCGTTGATTTCGCCTGCCGGGTCTTCTTCGACCGCGCCGACGGGCTCAAGCTCTCTGAAAAAGCCCCCGCGGGCGGGGAACTCGTCCCCAACGGCAGCTTCGAAACGCCGGACGCGAAGAATCCCGCCGCGCCTGCCAATCACCTCTTCGTCGCCAACAGGAATTTCCACTGCGAATATCTCCAGAAGGGCGGCATGAAGGACAGCCGCTGTCTCCGGGGCGGCGAGGCGGTCTTCCCCCTGATCTCCGAACCGGGGCGCTCCTATGACGTGACCTTGAGCTACAAGAACGAAGGCGGCAACAGCATGACCCGCTGCTGGTTCTTCTTTTACGACGCCGAGGGGAAAAGGCTGATGAAGCTTTCGACCCTCTTCGAAAGTTCCAAGAAAAGCACCGAGTGGAAGACGGTCAGGAAGCGGATCTTCGCCCCCGACGGCACCGCCTTCATGGCGTTGTCGGTGAGCCGCTCCTCGAAACAGCCCGCGCGGGTTCTGCTGGATGACGTGAGCATCAAGGCCGAGCCCCTTTCCTGCGTACAGACCGATCCCCTGGAACTGGCCGCAAGGAAGATGAAGGAGCTCTGGGGGGTGCCCCTCGAAGTGCTCCAGTCCCTCTCCTTCGAAGTCGGAACGCCCCTCAAGAAGTGGTTCGTCCCGGCGGCGGATGTGCCCGAAGTCCTCTATCTGCCCGTGGAAAACAACCGGGGCCGGATGCTCCACGACAAACGGCTCGTGGTGGAGCTGGGCCAGCGGATGGATATGAAGATCAGGATGATCCCCGTACTGCGGCAGATCCTTTCCAGCACCGGGGTCTACGGGGTCTACGTGGCCACCTTCGGCAAGGATCTTTCCAAGTGGAGCGCCGAAGCGCTGAAGAAGGTGACGAAAGCGCCGAAAGTCGTCATCATCACCCAGCTGACGCCCCAGCAGCACGGCAGGGACCTCGAAGAGCTTTTCGCCAAGTGGCAGAAGGAGGGGACCAACTTCCTCATCCTGAGCGGCACGTTCTTCCCGAGGCTCCGGGGAAAGCCCATCGCTCCCCCCATCGACATCTTCAGGCCCGAAATGCAGAAGGTCGCGAAGGACCGCTCCTTCATCTGGACCAAACGGGGGAAATCCATCGTCGTGAGCTGCGCCTTGTACCCCGCGGCCAACCCGGTGATCCCGGCGGACATGGTCCCCTCGGCGGCCCGCCACAAGCTCCCCGTGGAAAGCCGGGACTTCCCCTGGTGGGAATACCAGTATCTGGGCCAGCTGCAGATCCTGCGCTATCTGGCCGGGATCAAGCCCGCGGCGAAGTTCACCGCCGTGGGGGAAAAGGCGGTGAAGATCCGGGCCGAAAAAGCCTTCTCGGGTACGCTGGAACTCGCCTGTTTCAACCTCTTCCGGGAACTCAAGGCGAAGCGGACCATCAAGTGCGCCCTTTCCCCCGGCGAAAACACCGTCGCTTTGCCTGAGCTCCAGCTCCCCGGCGGCGCCTTCACGGCCGATCTGCGGCTCCTCGACGCCAAGGGCCGGGCGGTGGATGCCGGAGCGTTCCGCATCGACCGGGCAACGCCCGTCAAGATCGACGTCGCCTTCGCCGATCCCCAGTCGATCTTCCCCCAGGGGACGCCCGTCCGCTTCACGGTGAAGCTCGACAAACTCCCCGCCGGAGCGGAATTGGAGACCACGGTGGAGGACACTTACGGAAGAGTCATCCATTCCCGCAGGACGCCTGCGAAAGGCGAACAGCAATTCGCTCTGGAGCTGCCCGCGCCGCGGACGGTCCTCAACAACCTTCTGCTCCACGTTTCCGCTGGCGGCCGGGTGGTGGCCGAGGGGAAGTATGAATTTTCCTCCCCCGCCGGGCCCACGGACTTCACTGACTTCCACAGCATGACGTGGGGCACCAACCGCTACCTCATCAAGGCGCTGGAGCTGGACGGGGGCGTGGCCAGTTCCCCCTACACCAAAAACGTCCAGGACCTCTTCCGCTACGGGCGGCTGCACAACTTCGTGCCCAGCCCCATGGGCCTCGCCTGCCGCCGGGGCAAGGAGTACCGGGGCGACCGGAAGACCGATCCCGTGCGGGATCCCTGTTTCAGCGACCCGGCCTACCACGCCAGGAACCACGAACTCATCAGCGTCTTCGACAAGAAAAATCTCCTCGGGTACTACGACGTCCGGGACTTCTGGAGCGGCGACGAGCAGTTCCTCGGGAGCACCGTGTGCTATTCGCCTCACTGCCTGAAGAACTTCCGGGCGAGATTGAAGGAGTCCTACAAGAGCATCGACGCCCTCAACAAGGAGTGGGGGACTTCTTTCGACTCCTTCGACAAGGTCGTGCCGCAGCAGCTGGATGAACTCAAGTCGAAGGACAATCTCGCTCCGTGGCTGGACCACAAGATGTTCATGGCAGCCATTTACGCCTGGGGGCAGTTCGGCAGTCACCTGCCCGACCTGAAGAAGTACAATCCCCACGCCCGCATGGGCGCCAGCGGCACCCAGCAGCCGGGCTACAGCTACGACTGGGTCCAGTACATGAAGCACTGCACGGTCCTGAGCTACTACGGCGGGATCCAGGTGAAGCTCATCCACGATCTGGGCGGCAAGAACCTGCTCGCCGGACGCTGGGGCACCTACTGCCACGCCGACGTGGACATGGAGCCCTACTGCGTCAGCCCCATGTGGGCGGGTCTGCTCCGGGGCGCCAACATGGCGGCCATCTGGCCCCCCACCATGATCAACGGCGACGGCGCGCCCCTGCGGAACGTCCGCTTCGCCAAAAACATCATGGAGGAACTGCGCAGCGGCATCACCAAGCTGTGGCTCACGGGCTCCGCCGTGCCGCAGATCGGGATCCTTTACTCCCAGAGTTCCCTCTACACCGCCATGGGCACCATCGGCGGCACGGAGTGGCTCAACAGCCACTCCTCGTGGCTGAAGCTGCTGGATGACATGAAGTACGACTGCCGCTACATCAGCTACGAAGCGCTGGCGAAGGAGGGGGTCCCCGCCCAATTCAAGGCGGTGATCCTGCCCGCGACGCTCTCCATTTCCGAAGCTGAAGCGGCCCGTCTCGCGGAATTCGTCGGCCGGGGCGGCGTCCTCATCGCCGACTTCGCGCCGGGCCGGTTCGACGGCCACGGGAAGAAGTGGAACTCCGCCACCCTCGCCAAGCTTTTCGCCCCCGGCAAGGGACGGATCGACGTGGCCTACCGGGACTTCCCCGCCGCGGGGGGCCGCATCAAGGTGGCGGAGCCGGAAATCCCCTTCGAAGCGAAAAAGAGTTTCGGCAAGGGGTGGACGGTCAACTTCAACATCTCCCTGAGCGACTATCACTTCATCCAGCTGGGCGGCACCGGCGGCGAAACGGCCACGGCCAAGTCCGGCGACGCGAAAGTGCAGGCCTATATGCGCGGTCTGGTGAAAAAATACCTCGACGCCGCGGGCGTCCGGCCCGTCATGAGCGTCACGGACGCTTCGGGACGCGACTTCCCCTGCATGGCGCTGCTCCGGAAGGACGGCGACACCTATACGGCGGCCCTCTATCAGGAGATCCAGGCGCGGACAAAATCCATCGGGATCCCCGCCCACCACCGCTTCGACCTGAGCAAGGGTCACAAGCTCACGGCGAAACTCCCCGTCAAGGGTCACATCTACGAGATCCGGAGCGGGAAGTATCTGGGATACGGAGACACCTTCGCAAGTTTCCTCGTGCCGGGCATCGCCAACTTCTACGCCGTCGAAAAGAGCAAGGTGACGGGATTGCGGCTTTCCGCTCCCCCGAAGGCCGCTCCGGGCGCAACGGTGAAAGTGGACTTCACCGCCGCCGGGGCGCAGGGGCCGCAGGTCTTCAACGTGCGCGTCACCGACCCCAAGGGCGTGACGCTGAAGCTCTACCGCAAAAATTACCGCACGCCGGGGAACTCGGGGCAGTACACGTTCCAGATCCCCTTCAACGGCGCACCCGGCGAGTGGAAGGTCCAGGTCATCCACGTCAACACGGGGATGAAGCAGACCGCTTCCGTCGCGGTGCCGGCCGCTTCCCGACAGGAGAAATGATGATGAAACCCCAAAAAGTTCTGGTTCTGGGCGCCACCGGCGCCATGGCCCGCTACATGATCCCGTATCTGGCGGAACGGGGCTGTCAGGTGGACGGCATCGCGCTGGATGCCTGCGAAAGCAAGTTCCCCAACGTGAAATACGTTCAGGGCAACGCCAAGGATCCCGCGTTGAGGAAGGAATATCTGGCGCGCAACTACGATGCGATCGTCGATTATCTGACCTACGTTTCGGGGGAGATCCCCTTCGTCCTGCCGGAATTCCTGGACCATACGGGGCAGTACGTCTACCTTTCCACCGGCCGGGTGTACGACAATCTGGAAAAGCCCGTCCGCGAAACTTCCCCGCGCCTCATCGACACGTCGAAGGATCCGTTCCTGCTCAATTCGGACGACTACTGCATCTACAAGGCCCGCGGCGAAAATCTGCTCTTCTCCATGCCGCGCAAGAACTGGACCATCGTCCGGCCCGCCACCACCTACAGCTATCTCCGGTATCAGCTGGTCACGCTGGAGGCGGCGGACACCGTGGGCCGGGCCTTCGCGGGCAAAAAGGTGGTCGTGCCGGAACAGGCGCGGAACAAGCCCGCCACCCTGAGCTGGGGCGGCGACGCCGGGCGGATGATCGGGGCGCTGCTCTTCTGCGACTGCGCCCTCGGCGAGGTCTACAACATCAACAGCGCGGAACACCACACCTGGCAGGAGATCGCCGATTACTACAAAGACATCTGCGGTCTCGACGCCCTCTGGGTGGACAAGGAAGATTATTTGCGGATCCTGTCGCCGAATCCCTACAACCGGGCCAAGCGCTGGCAGCTCGAATACGCCCGGCTCTTCGACCGCGAGGTGGACAACAGCAAAGTTCTGGCGGCCACCGGCATGAAGCAGAGCGACATGATGCCGCTCTACGAAGGGCTGAAAAGGGAGATCTCGCGGACGCCGAAAGACTATCCCTGGCCGAACAACCAGCGCATGGATGATTTTCTGGCCGGAACTTTGCGCTGAGGATACAAAGCGTTTGCCGCCTTACTGGCGGTTCCAGTAGCGGATGCCCCGGTTCGGGCGGAAGAAGGTCTTGGGGGTGCCGTCTTTGGTCGTGACGCCGAAGTAATTGCTCTTCTGATGGTAATAGAGCCGGTCGCCGTTCTTGCGGAATTTCTTCAACGTGCCCTCGGGGGGATCGGCGAAGAAGCGCAAGGCGGCGCTGCCGTACTCCTCGGCGGTCTTGAACTCGGGGAACTCCCGGCGGTGCTTGTTCCAGTGGGTCTCCAGATTGCGGGGATTCCACGAGGCGGTGATGACCACCTCTTTTGCGGGCGTCTGAGGTTTGTCGGGAACCGCCGCTCCGCCCGCGAGGGAAGCAGGGAGCAGACTCCCCGCCAGCAGCAGCCACAACGCGAGGGCAAAGGCGCCTCTTTTCCGAAATGATCCGAACTTTTTCATCTTTCTCCTTTCATTGAAAGTGATCGGGGTGTCATCCCCGGTATCTGCGGAGCGAAGCGCCCTCGAAGATGTCGAGAGGCGGCGTGACCACGCCTTCCGTCACGGCGGAGTCGAACATGAGTTCCCACGCCTTTTCGGCCATGAGCTTGGAGGATTCGTTGACGAAGGCCGGGAAAGGATGGAGCCGCTCCACGAATTCCGTGTCCCCCAGCCCCAGCACCGACACCTGCCACGGGATGTTGAGTTTCAGCTCCTTCAGCACCCGGTAGACCGTGGGGAGCCAGACGGTCTGGGCGAAAACGGCCGTGGGCGGGCGGGCGCAGGCGAACATCTCCCTTATGCCCGACGCCACCGCCGCTTCGTCCGGATAGGGGACCGTGTAGCAGGGCTCCACCTTGAAGCCGTGTTCGGCCATGAAGCGGTAATATTCGAAAAGATGGCGGTCCCGCATGCGGGGATCGGGGTGGCGGAAATAGAGGTAGCCCACGGCCTTGTGGCCCAGGGCGGCCAGATGTTCCAGCCCCGCCCGGGTGGCGTCTTCGTAAAGGGGCTTGACCCACAGTTTCCCCTGCCGCCCCGAGATGGTGACGGTCCGGGGCCAGTTCGCATCGGCCTTCCGGAGCGTTTCGGGATCCGTGACGCCCAAGCAGAAGAGGGGAACGGGGAGCACCGGGATCTCCCGGAACGAGGTGTAGAGGCGACTCGTCATGCCGTGTCCCCGAGCCAGATCCTGCAGGCGCAGGATGGTCCGGGGGATCGCTCCGGGGATCCCCGCCGTGCCCACGGGCCGCAGCTGCCCCTCGGAATTGTTCGCATAAATGAGCAGATCGACCCTTTCTCCGGCGCAGGGCTCCGTGCGGCGGAAGGCGGAGCGGGAGCGGCGGACGAGGAGCCCGTCGGCTTCCGCTTCGAGAATGGCCTGTTCCAGCATTTTTCGGCCCACGCCGCACTCGGCCATCATGGTGCGGGTCCCCGGCAGGGCCGCGCCGCCGGGGAGCAGCAGGAGCCTGCTCCGCAGGTAGCTCCGAGCCCGTTCGCTCTTGAGTTTGTGTACGCTTATCTGTGCCATGGTAAAGAATATATCCCCGAAACACGGCATTTGCAAGGAAAGAGCGGAAAATCTGCGCTCTTTTTCGGCAAATCTGCGTTCTTTTTTCAAAATTTCTTGAATTTGACGCAAAAACTCCTTGCGGAAACGCGCAAGCGCGGCTATACTTAACGCAGCATCGCGAAAACTTCCGTTTTCATGCAGAAAGGAAAAAATATGAAAAGATCCTGCGAAAAAGCGTCGCGTTTCACCTTGATCGAGCTTCTGGTGGTCATCGCCATCATCGCCATATTGGCGGCCATGCTGCTGCCCGCCTTGCAGCAGGCCCGGGAGCGGGCCAACGCCATCAAGTGCGTCAACAATTTTATTTCCTCCGGCAAGGCGCTGGCCGCCTATGCCGCCGACAACGCCGACCAGTTCCCCATCCGCCACGGCATCAGCATGATGCAGAAGGGCAAGAACGGCAAGGTCAAGATGGACGACTATTGGCCGGGACTGACTGCGAACATGGTCTACGGCTCCATCGGCCGCAAGAGCATGAAGACCTCGCCCTACGCCTGCCCTTCGGCCAAACCGAGCGATGAATTGGATCCCGGCTGGTGGGGGGCCGGGAGCAACTTCTTCTGTACGCAGGGATACAACATCTGGTTCCAAAGCGGCTCGGCCTCCATCCGGAGCATGAAAACCACGGCGTGGCTCTACCCTTCCCGGCTGATGACCATGGCGGACTCCTCCAGCGATCAGATCCACTACTACTGTTTCGACCGGGAGGGCGGCAAGCAGCAGATGGACGCCCGGCACGGCAACGGCTGCAACATCCTTTTCGGCGACGGCCACGTGGGCTACCTCAAGCGGGGAGCGATCCCGAATCAGAAATACATCAGCTGCTACACCAAAGCGTTCTACTATTCGCTGGCCGCCTCGCCCGCCTGGTACTGACCTTCGAAGTTCGAATAAGGGAATTTTATCATGAAAAAGACATTTTCTCTTCTGCTCCTCGCGGGGGCAGTCGTCCTTTCCGGAGCGCAGGTGCTCCCGGAACAGCTGGAGCCCCGGAATCCCCGGTGCATTTCCGTGGGCGCGAAGCCCGTGCTGGAGATGGTGAAAAACGGCAAGGTCAACTTCGAGATCGTGGTGCCCGCCGACGCGGCGCCCACGGCGAAGTTCGCCGGCAAGGAGGCGGCGGAGCTGCTGGGCAAGGCCTTCGGCACGAAATTCAAGGTCTCAAGCACGCCCTCGGGGAAATGCCCCGCGATCATCATCGGAAACCCCAAGTTCGCCGCGCAACTGGGCGTGAACATCGATAAATTCGACCGGGACGGTTTCATCATCAAAACCTTTCCCAAGGGCGTCCTCATCGTCGGACGGGACGACCCTCAAAAGACGGAACGGGAGACCCTGGCCGACCACGCGACGCTCTTCGGGACCTACGACTTTCTGGAGCGCTTCGCCGGGATGCGTTTTTACCTCCCGGGCGATTACGGGACCATCATCCCGAAAAAGAGAGATTGGAGTCTGCCTCAGATCGACATCTACGAGCGGCCCGACTTCTACCAGCGCCTTTACAGCGACTGGCACGGCAATCGCGGGAGCGAGTTCAAGGGCAACGCCACACGGCTCAACCGTCTGCGCCACCGCTACCAGACCCGGAACATCTATTACTGTCACGCTCTGCGGGAACTGAACTACGGCACCCGCTTCGGGAAGACCCATCCGGAGTATTTCGCCCTCGGGACCAACGGCAAACGGATCATCGACACCGAATTCACCGGCTCCGGCGGCTGGGACGAAAGCCATTTCTGCTATTCGAGCAAGATCAAGGATGAGGTCATCGCCGACGCCATCTCCTACCTCAAGGGCGAACCCGCCTCGGTGCGGGGCATCGTCAGACGCAGCAAGCGCAAGCCCGAGATCGGCTGGCATTGGTCTTTCCCGCCGGGAGGCAAGTTCTTCAGCATCTCGCCCCCGGACGGGGTCAAGATGTGCACCTGCCCCAAGTGCGCCCCCGAAACCGTAAGGGGGACGAAAGAACAGCGGCGGAACCACTACTGGCGCTTCTTCCGGGACATCGCTCAGGCGGTGAAGGATTCGGGGGTCTACGGCTTCGTCACCGTGCCCTGCAACTACTCCTGGTGGGGCGGCATGCCGCCGGAGTTCCCGCTCCCCGACAATCTGATCCTCGACTTTTCCATGCGGGGACCGTGGAGCGAACTCACCCCCCGTACCCGCGACAGGGAAGTGGCCCAGCTCAAGGCGTGGGCCGGCAAAGGCCGGGGCAGACTTCTCCTCTGGACCTATCCGGGCAAGTATTATGGAGTCTTCCCCGGGATCCCCGCCTCCACGCCCCGGTATGCGGCCTCCTTCCTGAAGCGGGTCCGGCCCTACGCGCTGGGGTGCTATTTCGAGTGTTACAGCGACTACCATTTCTTCATCTATCTGGACTACTACGTCTGGGGCAAGATCCTCTGGAACCCAGACATCGACGTGGAAAAACTCCTCGACGAACACCATACGCTCATGTTCGGCCCCGCGGCGAAGCCGATGAAGGAGTTCTTCGACACCGTCGAACGGAACTGGATGAAGATGGCGGGCAACACCGTGAACACCAACATCGGCCCCATCACGAAATATCCGTCTGAAACGGAGATGTGGAACACCATCTACTCCCCCGCCGAAAGGAAGCGGATCGACGGTCTTTTCGCCGAAGCGGAAAAGCTCACCGCCAAAACCCCTGAATATCTGGCGAGAGTAAAGACGCTCCGCCGGGAAATGTGGTTCCCTGCCCTCAAGCGCGCGGAGGACTTCATGGGCGAGAAACGGGCCATCGCCCGGTGGGGGGCTTTCATGGCGGAAGCCGAAACGGCCCCCGTCATCGACGGCAAACTGGACGATCCCGCATGGAAGAAAGCCGAAGTCATCACCCTCATCCCCGACCGGAAGGGCGTCCCCGTGGAGGTCCGCTCCACGGTCCGGACGCTCCGGGACAAGGATTTTTACTACTTCGGTTTCGAGTGCGAAGACAAAGGGAATCCGGATTCCGTCGTCCGTCCCTTCGACAGTCACGACCTGTGGCGGGACTCCGGCGTGGAAGTCTTCCTCTCGCCGGATAAGAATCGCGAACGCTGCTATCAGATCATGGTCAACGCCTCGGGGTCCATGGCCGATCTGGTGTGCGTCAAAGGCGTGAACGACTGGTCGTGGAACAGCAAAGCGGAGGCCCGCAGCGTCATCACACCCGGAAAAGGCTGGATCACCGAGATCAGGATCCCCCGGAGCAGTCTGCCCAAGGCCGCCGAGTCGGGGATGCTGGCCAACATGACCCGGCGCTACACGCCGCCGAAACGCAAAGGCGTTTCCTACGTCTGGGGGCCCTTCTATGTGAAGAACAACAACGAGATCGACCACTTCGGGACGCTCCGGTTCAAGCCGGAAGAGGAAACGAACCTCGTGAAAGACGGGGACTTCGACCGGGAGCCCGACAAAAAGCGGCCTTCCGTTCTCGGGGCATGGTGGAGAAATGACGGCGGGCGCTTCCCCGTCGCGAGCGACCATCTCCTCACGGGGAAATATGCCGCCTGTCTGGACTCCGCCTCGTTCGGCAAGGGCGATTCCTGTTCCTTCACCCAGCGCCCGCCCTTCAAGCCCGATACGGAGTACGAGCTCACCTTCTTCATGAAACTGGAAAACGTCAAGGCCGCCGAGGCCAATTCCAGCGGGTTTTACTGCCGTGTGGACGACTTCAGCCGCAAGGAGCATTGCTTCCCCCACCGGAGCACCGCCGCCTTTTCGGGGTCCTGCCCGTGGACGCCCGTGACTTTCCGGTTCCGGACCTCGAAAACGGTCCTCCCCGGCCGGAAGACCCGGCTCAGCTTCATCCTTCGCAAGGCGACAGGCAAGGTCCGGATCGACCATGTGAGGCTCGTCGAAGTGAAAAAATGAAGCGAAAAGCGGGCGGATGACTTGAAAGAAAGCCCTTTCACGTGTACAGTATATCCGTTGCGGTCCGCCGCAACGGATATTTGATGTACCGTCACCACGTTTTTAGGGAAAAATCATGAAAAAGGCGCTTTTGCTTCTGTTGCTGGGGATTTCGGCTTGCCTCTGCGCCGCCCCCGTGCCGGAACTGGGCCTCGAACCCGTCCTGCCCCGGCGTATCACCATCGGCACGAAACCCGTGCTGGAAATGGTGAAAAACGGCAAGGTGAACTTCGAGATCGTGGTGCCGCCCGACGCGGCCCCCTCGGTGAAGTTCGCAGGGAAGGAGGCGGCGGAACTCCTGGGCAAGGCCTTCGGCGCGAAACTCGAAGTGAAAAAAAAGGCTTCGGGCAAAGTCCCCGCATTGATCCTCGGCAGCCCCACCTGCGCCGCCAAGCTGGGCGTGGGCGTGAAGAAACTCGACCGGGACGGCTTCGTCATCAAAAGCCTGCCCGGCGGGAAGGGTGTGCTCATCATCGGCCGGGACGACCCCAAGGCCGACGCGAAAGTACTCATGTCGGAGCACGCCACGCTCTACGGCGTCTACGACTTTCTGGAACGCTTCGCCGGGATGCGTTTCTACATGCCCGGCGACTTCGGCACCATCATCCCCAAAAGAAAGGAGTGGAGTCTGCCCGAGATCGACATCTATGACCGGCCCGACTTTTCCGAGCGGCGGTACAGCACCGCGACCAAAAACATGGGCGGACTGTGGAAAAAGGAGTACAACACCCTCAACCGCCTGCGCCACCGCTACCAGACCCGGCGCATCGGCGGCCCCCACGGCCTGCGTGAAATGGGCTACGGCGTCCGCTTCGGGAAGACCCACCCCGAGTATTTCGCGCTCAAAAGCAACGGCAAGCGGGCCATCGACATGAACTTTTCCGGCACGAAAGGCTGGGACGACAGCCATTTGTGTTTTTCCAGCGGCATCGTGGACGAGATCGCCACCGACGTGATCTCCTATTTGAAAGGAGAGCCCGCCTCGGTCCGGGGCGTCATCGACCGCCGGACCCGGAAAGTGGGCTGGTTCTCGATCTTTCCGCCGGGGGGCAAGTTCTTCGCCCTCACCCCCAACGACGGGGTCATCAAATGCAACTGCCCCAAGTGCAAGCCCGTGCTGCTGCAGGGGACGCCCCAGCAGCAGACCGACCACATGTGGAGATTCTACCGGGCCGTGGCGCAGAAGGTGAAGGATTCCGGCGTGAAAGGCTACCTCTGTCTCGGAGCCCACTACTCCTACTGGACGGAGATCCCCTCGGAGGACAATTTCCCCGACAACATCCTCCTCAGCTTCGCCACCCGGGGGCCGTGGAGCGAATTGAACGAAAAGCACCAGCTCGACGCCGTGACGAAACTCAAGACCTGGAACAGCAAGGTCAACGCCAAACTCCGGCTCTGGACCTATCCCGGCAAATACTACGGCGAATTTCCGGGGATCCCCACCGCCACGCCTCACTACGCATCGAGCTTCCTGAAACGGGTCAAGCCCTGGATCTTCGGCTGTTACTTCGAAAGCTACACCGACTACATCTTCTTCGACTATCTGGAGTTCTACGTCTACGGCAAGATCCTCTGGGATCCCGACACCGACGTTGATAAGATCATCGATGAGCACAACGCCCTCATGTACGGCCCCGCGGCCCCGCAGGTCAAGGAGTTCTTCAACTCCATCGAACGCAACTGGATGAAGATCGCCGGGCACAGCGTCAACACCCCTCTCGGCCCCAAGACCGTCTATCCTTCCGAAATGAAGGTGTGGAACACCATCTACACCGATGAAGAAGTCAAACGGATCAGCGCCCTCTTCGACGAAGGGGAGAAACGGGCCGCGAATACGCCGGAGTTCCTCAAAAAATTGAAGATCCTGCGCCGGGAAATGTGGGAACCGCTTCTGAAAGCGCGGGAAAGCTACGCATCGGTGGACAAGGCCGTTGCCCGGTGGACCGCCGTCATGGCCGAAGCCGCCCAAGCCCCCGTCATCGACGGGAAGCTCGACGATCCCGCGTGGAAGAAAGCCGAAGTCCTTACCCTCATCCCCGCCCACGGGAGACCCGCAAAAGTCCGGAACACGGTCCGGACGCTCCGCGACAAGGATTTTTACTACTTCGGGTTCGAGTGCGAAGACCCCGGCGCCCTCGAGACCGGCAACCGCCCCCACGACAGCAAGGACCTGTGGAAGGACTCGGGCGTGGAAGTCTTCCTCGCCCCCGACGGCAGCCGGAAGCGGTGCTATCAGGTCATGGTCAACGCCTCGGGCTCGACCGCCGATCTCATCAACACCGAGGGGACGCGGGACTGGAGCTGGAACAGCGGAGCTGTCGCAAAGACCGTCATCACGCCGGGCAAGGGCTGGACCGCCGAGATCAGGATCCCCCGGAGCTCCATGGTCAAGGCCTCCCCCGCCGGGATGCCCGCCAACTTCACCCGCAGGCACAATCCCCCCAAGCAGAAGCCGCAGACCTACGTCTGGGGGCCCTTCCTGAGCCGGAAGAACGACGACCTCATCCGCTTCGGAACGCTCACCTTCATGCCCCCGGCGGAAAAGAATCTGGTGAAGGACGGGGATTTCGCGGGCGAGCCCGACGCCAAGCACAGGAAACGCTTCGGCGAGTGGTACTGGAACGGGACCGGGGACTTTCCGACGACGACGGAGTATCTCGCCGCCGGAAAATACGCCGTCGTGCTGGATTCGGCCCGCTTCACAAAGAAGGAGAACGCCTGCTCGGTCCGGTACAACTTCAAGTTCAAGCCCGACACGGAGTATGAACTCAGGTTCTGCATGAAGCTCGAAAACGTCAAGAACTTCGAGCCCAAGTACAGCGGCTTTTACGTGCGCATGGACGACATGTGCCGCCATCAGAAGTTCCCCCACAAGACGGCCGCCTGTTTCACGGGCACCACGCCGTGGACCCCCGCCGTCTTCCGGTTCCGGACCGCGAAAGAGGTGGTCCCCGGCCGGAATCCCCGGTTCGCCTTCGTGCTGGGCCGGGCCTCGGGCAAGGTCTGGGTGGACCATGTCCAACTCTTCGAGATCGAACCGACGAAAGCAGTCGAAAAATAAGGAATTTCAGGACATGAAAATCGCCAAATTCGAACAGATCATCACCCCCGAAGTGGGGACGACCATCGGGGGCTACGGCCCCTTCGACGAAACGTTCCGCAAGGTGGGGGAGCTGGTGGTCAGCATGCTGGCCATGGACGACGGCAAAAACAAAGCCCTCATCCTCGGCTACGACCTCATCGGCATGGACGAGCCCCTCATCGACCGGATCCGGCGCGAAGCGGCGCAGGTTTTGGGGACGCCGGAGGACTTCGTCATCCTCAGCTGCACCCACACCCACGAAGGACCCCACACCCGGACCCTCTGCGAACACCCCGAGACCTTCAACGCCGCCTATGTCGAACAACTCATCAAATGGACCGTTGACGGCATCGGAAAGCTCAAGGGGAATTTTCAGGAGGTGGACACCTATTTCTACTCCATGAAGGTGGATGCCAACGTGAACCGCCGCTACGTGAAACGGGACAACACGGCCAAATTCTTCCCCCACTGCCGGGACATGGAACCTTTGGCCGACGAGTTCTGCGATCAGGAGCTGGGACTCCTGCTCTTCTTCGCCAAAGACACCCGGATGCCCGTGGAGGTGCTGGCCAACTATGCCGCCCACCCGCTGGCGGCTCACGCCCCCGGCCTCGGGAGCCACTCCCTTTCGCCGGACTACCCCGGCTATCTGCGGCAGTTCGTGAAGTACGAGTCGGGAGCCGACTGCATCTTCGTCACGGGAGCCGCGGGGGACATGTTCCCCAAGGAGTCCGAACTGGGACAGGGGGCCGCCGAGAGGATGGCGAAACAGCTCGCCTCGGCCGTCATGCTGGCCCTCTGCGACGCCAAACGTCAGCCGGAGCGCTTCAAGATCGAGAACCCCGAGATCAAGGCGCTCCGGACCCGTTTCGAGGTCAACCGCCGGATGGACAATCCGCGGAAATTCGGCGGCCTCAACCCCTACTACCGGGGCAAGGACATCTTCTCGCTGCCGCTCCAATTCCTCTCGGTGGGCGACATCGCCTTCGTGGGCGTTCCCGGCGAACTGCTGGCGGAGCTGGGGCAGGAGATCAAATGGCACTCCCCCTTCCGCAAGACATTCATCCTCTACGGCTCCACCGCCTACTTCGATTATCTGTGCCACGGCAACGCCCTCGTCTCGGGGGGCTATGAGGCGTGGAGCCAGCTCTTCGACTCCCGGGGCGGGCTGAAACTGGTCGAGGCCGCCGTGGACGGTCTTTACGAACTCAAGGGCATCGACGTCATCCCCTCCCTGCCCACGGCCGACTTCTGATTTTGTAGAAAGTTTTCTTCATCATGCACTGGTATGACTGGCTCATCGTCATCATTCCCACTTTGTTCGTCCTCGGCATGGGGATCTGGACCCGGCGTTATCTGAAAGACGTCACCACCTTCCTTTCCGCGGGCAGAGTCTGCGGGCGCTACGTGATTTCCATCGGCGACATCGCCAGCGCCCTTTCCATCATCGGGCTCCTCGGATACGTGGAGATCCATTACAAGACCGGCTTCGCCGTGGGCTTCTGGAGCTCGATCACGCTGCCCCTCGGGGTGCTGATGGGGCTTTTCGGCTACTGCACCTACCGGTTCCGGGAAACCAAGGCCCAGAGCATCGGCCAGTTCCTGGAGCTGCGCTACAGCCGGAACTTCCGCATCTTCGCCGCCGCATTGCGCAGTCTGTCGGAGATGCTGGCCAACATGATCATGCCCGCACTGGCGGCGCGGTTCTTCATCTACCTGCTGGGCCTGCCGGAAACCTTTTCCGTTCTCGGCGTGACGCTTGCCACCTTCGACGCCATCATGGTGCTGGTCCTCGTCATGGCCATTTCGATCATCTGCTTCGGGGGCTCCATGGCGATCATCGTCACGGACACGATCCAGGGCTTCATCTGCTACCCGCTGATGGCGCTTTTCGTCGTCTTCGTGCTCTACAAGTTCTCGTGGGGGAAGGAGATCCTGCCCGTGATGGCGGGACGGGTCCCCACCGAGAGTTTCCTCAACCCCTTCGACGCCAAGGGCCTCAAGGACTTCAATTACTTCTCGGTGCTGGTGCTGGGGGTCATGGTCATGTTCATCCACCGCTCCTCGTGGACGGGCGCGGGCGGGAGTTCCTCCGCCGCCCGCTCGCCCCATGAGCAGAAGATGGCGGGACTCCTGGGCACCTGGCGGGGAGCCATCGGCGGCATCTTCTACGTGCTCCTCGGCATCGCGTTGCTGGCCTTTCTGAACCACGTCAACTTCGAGAAGGAGGCCCATCAGGTCCGGAGCGAACTCGCCCAGCAGATCGCCACCGGCGTTCTGAAGGACCGGCCCTTCCGGCAGGCCGCCGTGGATGCGGTCCGCGACCGGAAGCCCGTCAGCTACGATCCCGCCGTGGACAAGCCCCAGTCCGAGGCGAACAACGTGGACAAGACCTACCTCGACGGCGTCCGCAAGGCCATGGTCGCCGGAGCGAAAGCCGAGGCCGTTTCCGCCGGAGATAATACGGAGTCGAAACTCCGGAAAGCCGAAGGCGTGGGCAACAAGCTCTTCCAGGAGTTCCGCACCCTCTATTACCAGCAGATGCTCCCCGTGGCGCTGCGCCACCTGCTCCCCGGCGGGCTGCTGGGACTTTTCTGTCTGCTCATGGTGCTGGCCATGGTCTCCACCGACGACTCGCGGATCTTCAGCGCCACCATCACCATCAGCCAGGACGTGATCATGCCCTTCCGCAAACAGCCCCTGACGCCCCGCCAGCACATGTGGGTCCTGCGGATCGTGGCCATCTGCATCGGCGTCTTCTTCTTCTTCGGCTCCAAGTATATGCGGCAGCTGGACTACATCCAGCTGTACGTGACGCTGGTCTGCAACATGTGGCTGGGGGGCTGCGGCCCCGTCATCGTCTTCGGCCTCTACAGCCGTTTCGGCACCACCCGGGGCGCCTGGGTGAGCCTCGTGACGGGCACCGTCATGGCGGTAGTGGGGGCCCTCGTCCAGCGTAACTGGGCCGACGTCATCGTGCCTTTCCTGCAGCAGCAGGGGATCTACGACAGCGTCGGGCAGACGCTTGCGACCATTTCCGCGCCGCTCAATCCCCTCATTTCCTGGAAGATGAGCGCCGTCAAGTGTCCCATCAACAGCTACGAATGGTATTTCTTCACCATGGTGGTGACGCTCATCCTCTACTGCGGAGTGTCGCTCCTCGAACGCAAGCAGTTCAATCTGGACCGGATGCTCCACCGGGGCGAATACTCCATCGACGGCGAAAAGAAGATCAAGAGCGCCTGGACGCGGAAGAACCTCTACGACAAGCTCATCGGCATCACCCCGGAATACACCTTCTGGGACCGGGTCATCGCCTGGGCCTACTTCTATTACTCCATCGTCTACCGCTTCGGGCTCACCTTCATCGCGATCCTGATCTGGAACGCCTTCGATCCCTGGCCGCTGAGCTGGTGGGGATGGAAATTTTTCATCACCACGCTGATCATTCCCGGATTCATGGCGGCCTTCACCGCGGTCTGGTTCGGCATCTGCGGCTTCATCGACCTGCGGCAGATGTTCCGTGACCTGGAGGCACGGGCCGCCAGTCCCCTGGACGACGGCAGCGTCGAAGGCGGCGTGAGTCTGGCCGACAAGGCCGCCGTGGACGCCATCGACAAAAGCAAAAACGCCGGGAAACAGTGATCCGGCAGGGCTGAAAGGGGCGTTTTTTTATGAAATTCGACTGGACGGGACTTTACAATCCCGTCTTCGGCTGGCGGTGCAGCACCCGCGATCCGGCGGCGGTTTGGCACGAGGGGAAATTCTACCTCTACTTCACGGTCCAGTTCGAACAGCAGCGCTGGGGCGCCCCCGAAGGGTATCAGTGCTTCGTCACCGTGACGGAGGATTTCCGGGAGTTCACGTCGCCCCGTCCCGTGACGCCGACGGGGTACGTGTCGCCCGGAAATATCCTCCGATTCCGGGACCGCTGGGTCATGAGCGTCACCCGCTATCCCCGGCCCTGCGCCGTGGCCCTGACCGAATCGGACGACCTGCTCCACTGGAGCGAGCCGCGCACGGTGATCCCCACCTTTCACGGGGACTACTGGGGCAACAACGCCCACGGGCCCATCGACGGCTATCCCTTTTTCTGGAAGGGCCGCTGCTGGATGCTCTACACCGACTTCAAGAAGGGGACTTCGAGCCAGTACCTCGGGCTGTCGGTTTCCGACGATCTGCGCTCTTTCGAAAATCTGACGCCGGACCGCCCCCTGCTGGACAGCAGTTTCTACGACGACCGCAAAGGCATCGAAAACGCCTCGCTGGTCGTCGAGGGAGACACGCTCCACCTCTTCTGTTCGGTGGGGATGCCCGAGCAGCGGATCGCGAAACTTGTTTCCGCCGACATCATGCACTGGCCGAAGCTGGACGCGGAATCGGAGATCGGCGGGCTGAATCAGGAGTGGTCGAAATTCATCGCCGGGGCTCAGTTCGTCGCCGACTGGCGGGACGTCACGGGCTTCTGGACCATGCTTTTCATGGGGACGCGTCACCACGATCCCTACGACCGGATGATGCTGGGCATGGCCCGTTCCAAAGACCTCGAAACGTGGGAGGTCCTGCCCGAAGGCGTCCCCGAAGAGGTGTATCAGCGGCGCTGCCTCGCCTACCGCGAAAAATACCGGGAACACGGCCACAAACTTTCCTGACCGCCCCGTGCCGCGTTTTCCCCGCGGCACAAGGCGGGGAAAGCGGATATTTCGCCGGGACGCGGATTGAAATATCGGGAAAGGGGAGTATATTAGAGCAGGGAAAACAAACTTTGGAAAATCAAACGGAAAGGTTCCGAAAATATGAAAGTTGCAAGTTTCAAAAAAGTCATCACCTGTCAGGTGGGCGACGATCTGGCCGGATACGGGGCCGGGATTACCTCGGAGGCGTTTCACGACGACCTTTACATGCGGGGCATCTGCATGGACGACGGCACGCAGAAAGTCGTGATGATCAGTTTCGACCTGCTGGGGCTCGATCAGGACGAGGACGAAACGATCCGCCGGATCTTCCGCGAGGAAACGGGGATCCCCGAAGAAAACGTGGTCCTCAGCTGCACCCACACCCACTCGGGGCCCCACGCGAGGAAAATCAACTGCCCCAATATGTTCAACGAGCGCTACGTGAAGGAGCTCTACGGCTGGGTCCGGGAGGCCGCCGCGGAGCTCGCCCGTGCGGAATTCCGGGAAACGGATGTCTTTTTCTACGGGCGGCACTGCCCCGAAAACGTCAACCGCCGGGTGGTGGCCATCGAAGACAACACCTGCCGGGGCCTGCCCGAAAACAAGGAGCTGCTCCCCATCGCGGACGGGATCTGCGACGACGAACTGGGCGTACTGGCCTTTTTCGACAGTGCGAAGCGCCGCCTCACCGACGTGCTGGTGAACTTCGCCGCCCATCCGCTGGCCTCCCACTCGCCCTACATGCGGGCGGGACACTCCATTTCGGCGGACTATCCCGGCTTTCTGCGGGACTTCGTCGAACGGGAGTCCGGGATCCCCTGCACCTTCTTCAACGGTGCGGCGGGGGACATGTTCCCGAAGGAGTACGAACAGGGCTTCGAAGCCGCCGCCAAGCTGGGGGAGACCCTCGGCAAGGCGGTCATGGAAAGCATGGTCAACATGGTCCGCAACCGGGAGCGGTTCCAGATCAAGGAGCCGAAACTGCAGGTCCGGCTGGTGGAAGTGCCCGTCCGGACCGGCGACCCCACGGGCCGCAACCAAAACCGGCCCAAGGCGGGCTCCCCGGTGATCCGCGAACAGCTCCATCTGCTCACCATCGGCGACGAGGTGTGCTTCGTGGGCGTCCCCGGCGAAATGGTCACCGAACTGGGGCTGATGCTGAAATGGTCCTCCCCCTTCAAGAAGACCTTCATCCTCTACCTGTCCACCGACAATCTGGGCTACATCTGCCATCCCAACGCCTTCATCGAGGGAGGGTACGAGCCCTATAAATCCCTCGTGGACACCATGGCCGGGTTCAAGATGCTCGAAGCGGCAGTGAAAAATCTCTACGAAATGAAGGGCGGAGCCAACGCGCACGATGCGACGCCCGTGGAGGAGTGAGACATCATGAATGCAGGAATTTGCTATGATCTGAACCGCAAGGAGATCCGGGAGGCCAATGCACGGGAGCCCATCACCACCACGAAGGAGCAGTTCGCCGAAGCGCTGAGAACTCTGGGCGTCACGCCGGGGATCCGTCTCGTGGTCCACACCGCTCTCGCCTCCCTCGGGCACTTCGAGGGCGGCCCCGAGGCTTACTGCAAAACCCTCATGGAGTGCGTCACCGAAAAAGGGACGCTCATGCTCCCCGGCCTCACCCGCTATCCGGGGCCCGACGACACGACTTTCTGCTACGTCCCCTCCGAATCTCCTTCGGGCGTGGGCGTGGCGCCCGACGTGTTCCGCAAACTCCCCGGCGTGGTGCGCTCGTGGGATCCCACCCACTCCTTCTGCGTCTGGGGCGCGGACAAGGAGTCCTTCGTCAGGGATCACCACAAGCTCCCCACCATGGACAAAGATTCCCCTCTCGGTCTCATGGAGCAGGCGGGAGGGTGGTGCCTCACGGTGGGCTGTCATGACGCCGTCACCTTCATGCACGTGGTGGAGACCGCCTGCCACGCCCCCTGCCTCGGCGCCCGGAGCGAAGTCTACGACGCCGTCCTTCCCGGCGCGGGGAAAGTGAAACTCCGGGGCTGGGGCTGGCGCAAAGGCCCCTGCCGGGCGCTGCGTCACAAGGAGATCTGGGAGTTCATGCGTTCACAGGGCGCACTCCGGGAAATGATGCTGGGGCGTTCCCATCTGCTGTTGTTCAAGCTCGCGGACTACCGCACCGCCTACGCAAGGCTGCTCACCGCGCCCGAAAACGGCTGCGCCGGGTGTCCCGTGCGTCCCCGTCAGGTTCCCCGGACCGTGGAAAGCGACTGGGACGAAAAAACGAGGACGCTCAAGGAAAGCGAAGCCTTCAAGGGCGAATGGCGCCGTTTTTGAGCACAAAAACGGCGAACGAAGGCGCTCCCTGCGGTCGCTTGTGAAGACGTTCGCTCCGCTCACTTGTGAAGGCGCTCCCTACGGTCGCTTGTGAAGTTTTCTCGCTTCGCGAGTATGGTTGGTGTCGAGCTTACGGCGCGGCTCCGCCGCGGAAACACTGGCGGGCAAAACCTCTGAGCCTTTTTTTCTCCCCGGACTGCGGGTAAATTTTGCAAAAAAGACTTGTTTTTTTGGAAAATCATGCTATATTACCGACAGTTACCAGCGGACTGAAGGAGTTTGAAAGGAACCATGCGATGAATCCCGTTTTGAAATACAGAGGTGGAAAATCCCGGGAAATTCCACGATTCCTTCAGTATATACCAGATGATTTCGACCGATACATTGAACCGTTTTTCGGCGGCGGCGCTGTATTTTTCTTTCTGGAGCCAGAACGAGCAATCATCAACGATCTGAATTCCCGTCTGATGCAGTTTTACTCGCAGCTCCGCAATTCTTACCCGACGATGAGAGCGCAACTGGATGTCATCCAGGCTTTGTATGAGGAAAACCAAAAGACATACAGACATGCCAAGGCTCAATCGCCTGACGATCGTGTCCCCAATGCAAATGAAGATTTGTATTATTACCTGAGAGATTTATTTAATCATCAGAATCAGGGTGTTCTGTTTTCGCCTCAAGGCCAATTACCCGAAAATTTGCTGGAGGGAGTTGTCTATTTCTTCATCAACAAAACCGCATATTCCGGGATGATTCGTTACAACAACGTCGGGGAATATAACGTCCCCTTTGGGCGGTATCCGAATTTGAACACACAGCTGGTCACTGAGCAGCACAGCAAACTTTTGCAAAACGCAGAAATTTTCAACGTGGACTACCGGGTGATTTTCGATATGGCACGTGAAGATGACTTCATCTTTTTGGATCCGCCCTACGATTGCGTCTTCAACGATTACGGAAATATTGATATGATGAACGGTTTTGACGAGGCGGAACATCGCCGGCTGGCCGCAGATTTCAAAAGACTTCCGTGCCGCGCACTTATGGTCATAGGAAAAACAAGACTTACAGAAGAGCTGTATCGCGATTTTATTTTTGACGAATACTATAAAAATTATGCCGTTAACATCAAAAACAGATTCAACAATGACAAAATGCACATCATTGTAAAAAATTATTGATGCGGTAAAAAATGGCCTATCTTGACAGCAAGTTCCTCTTCTTTACGACGTCGCCGCGGTCCCCGGCAAAAATGATTCCCGAAATCGCTCTGCTCGCTCGGAATTTCAGCGGGCAAGCATGGAATAAAGATACGCAGATTGCTTTTATTGACGCCTTGGCGGCTTCGGATTTTTTCGAGGGTGTCGGGTCTCCGACTGACAAGGCTTTCAGCGCCCGGGACAGAATCAACCGTGCGCCCAAGTCACTGGGCTTCGTTGATTTGTCCCCCTCCATCAAGTTGACAGATGCAGGGGAAGAGCTCATTTCCGGAAAACGACCGCATGAAATTTTTCTCAGGCAACTGCTCAAATTTCAATTGCCCTCTCCTTACCATATCGAAAAAGAGGCAGTTAAGGGGGCCTTTTTCATTCGTCCCTATCTCGAAATTTTACGCCTCATAAGGGAACTCGGGTATTTATCTTTCGATGAATTGAAAGTGTTTGCGGTACAATTAACAGATTACCGTAAATTTGACCAGATAAAGAAGAAAATCCTGAAATTCAGGCAAGACAAAAAGAAAAGCAAAGGTTCATATAAAAAATTACTTGATAAGGTATGGACCGCTTCAATAGTAGAGTGTTACCGTACCACCATAGAACAAGGAAGGACAAAGACACGGGAAACAACTGACAGCAGTCTTCAAAATTTCATTTTTACAAAAAAAAGAAATCACAGGGATTATGCTGATGCGTGCTTTAGGTACTTGCGCTATACGGAGTTGATTTCCATTGAGCACAAGGATCGGAAGTTGCAGTTTTATCCTGATAAAATCAAAGAAGTCGATTTCATCCTGGAAACGGTTGATCGTTCCCCTGTTTTTGTTGATGATGAGGCACATTACAAGAAACATTTATTTTCCGCGGCGGCACCGACGCTTTTTTACGACATAAGTAAAAATGTCGCTGATTCCGTCATGCGCATCGGCAATCTCACAAAACGCGAAATTGCTGGCAAGTCCGTGGATGAACTGAAAGACCTTCTAGACGAAATCATCCAAAAAAAGAAGGCAAATGTAATCAGTGCTCAAATTCAGCGAATAAAGTCCTATTCCCTGTATTCCGAAATCATGGACACTTATAATGAAATCATCTCCGATGGCTTATATGACGCGCCTCTTATGCTTGAGTACAACACATGGCGCGCGATGACGATGCTGGACGGCGGAGAAATCAAGGGGAATTTACGTTTCGATGACGCAGGGGAGCCCTTGTCTACTGCTCAGGGAAATATGCCGGATATAGAATGTGACTATGGGGATTTTGTCTTGTCCGTTGAAGTCACCATGCAAAATGGCCAAAGACAGTATGAAACGGAAGGAGAACCTGTCGCACGTCATTATGGTCAGATGAAACAGAGAACGGGGAAAGAGGCTTACTGCTTATTCGTTGCCCCCAGTATCAACCCGGCGGCACTGGTTCATTTTTACGGATTAAATCAACTTGACAATTACTATTACGGGGGAAAAACAAAGATCATCCCCTTGGAATTAGATCAGTTCATGAAACTTTTAATTTCGTCCTATAACTACAAAGGCCATCCCCAACCCAAAGATGTCAAAACTTTTTTGGATTCTATTATTGATAATATCTCCGAATCAAAGAACGAAAACGACTGGCGCGATAAAATTCAGGAATGTGTCGATTCGTGGTTGATTTCTTGAGCGTGGCTTCAACGCTTCATATTTACAAGACGCCGCAGCGGGTGAGAACTTTTTCCCAATACGACAGCAGCTCGCCGTCGTTGCGGGGGATGATCTCCTTCAGGAGCACGTCGCGGGCGCGTTCCTTGAAAGGTTCATCCCCCGAAAGCTGACGCAGCAGTTCGGAGCTTTGGTACAAGTTGGCGTAAAACCATTCCAGAAGATAAAAGAACCACGCGGCGTTGTCGTAACACAGCGGTTTGTCGAGCATTTCCTTCAGCAGCTTGTCGCCGGCGTGGTCGAAACTGCGTCCGTCGTTGAGCCCGGAGAAGATCTCGCAGAAAATGCTTCCCTCCGTCGATTCGCCCTCGAAGTTGTCCGAGAGGGCCCGCGCCTCATCCATGACGACCGACACGATCTCATCGAACCGGCGGTCGCGCTTCAGGGGCTCCGCAAAGCAATCGACCCAGTTCAAAAAACAGTCCGCCATGCTTGCGATGTCATCGTCCGGGCTCCGGGCCTGCAGCCGTTGCAAAATCACGGGGACGAAATAGGCACACTCCCGGTAAGTCCCGGCACACACGGGACTTTGAAAGATGTACAGAAAATCCGTGTCGGTCAAGTCGGCGTCGGGCTTTTGCAGGATCGCGCTCAGCTCCTCCGGCGTAAAATCCTTATCCGGGTTGCTGAACTCTTTCGGCCTCGGATAGAGGAAATTCATGGCTGCGACGCCCCTCGCAATCACTTTTTCTGCACGGCGGGGAAAGTGACGGCGTCGTTGCGGAGGATCACCTGCCGGGTCAAGTCGATGGCGTGATTGCTTGCCGCGTGGCCGAAGGGGAAACCCTCGTAGACGGGGATCCCGCCCAGCTTCGGTGCGAATTCGCGGATAACGGTGCGGATCGCTTCGCCCTCCTTCGTCCCCGTGAACTTGCAGAAGACCACGCCCGCGACCCCGTCGAAGAATTTCTTCGCCTTGAGCTCCTCAAGATCGCGCTTCACCCCCTCCGCCGTGCACTTCACCCCTTCGATGAAGATCACCCGGCCGCGGGTCTCGGGGAGGAAGTCCGCGTTCTTCGCCCGGACGAACCGGGAAAGGAGCCCCGCAAGAGGTTTTCCGGAACACTCGCCTTTCACCAACGGCGTCACCCGGATGGGGCCCACGGCTTCACCCGACAGCATCTTCTTCATGCCGGGGATGACCTTCGGATCCAGTCCGGGCAGAGAGCCCGCGGTGGGTCCGGCGATGGGCCTTCCGTACCCCTTCTGCACCAGACGGCAGTGGACCAGCGTCACGTCGCTGAAGCCCATGAATATGAGTTCGGGCCGCTTTTTGAGCTTGCTCCAGTCGATCTTCGCCATGAGTTCCTGACACCCCGTCCCGCCCCGTGAGCAAAGGATCATTTCCACTTCGGGATCGTTCCACGCCTTGTAAAAATCCTCCAGCCGCGGTTCCACGGGCAGAGAGGCGTAATTTTTCGACGCCGCCAGCTTCTCGGGAGAAGGTTTTTCGAAGGCGTGAGGCAGGACTTTCACGTTGTAAGAGGCCTTTTTCAGCAGCTCCACGCCCGTCCGGTTGGCCTTGCTTCCGGGATAGGAGGCAGGCGTGATGACGGCGATGGTCCGGACGGGGAAGACGCCCCGGTAATCCCGCTGACGGCGGGCATTCTTCCCGGTCGCGCCGACGGTTTCCGGGTCGGCCTCCCGCGCCGGCCCGGCGGCCAGAAACAAAGCACTCAAAAAAACGCTGACGACCAAAACTCTTTTCATAGTATTCATAGTATTCCCAGTATTCATAGTTCAAAAAACCTTATTAACCTGCCAAGGCCCCCCTCAGCGGATCCCTCCCGCGGGGTGGAAAAATTCTTTCCGCAGCCCCGCGCCGATCTTGACCACGGCGGGCTCCGCGGCGAAGAAGTCCTTGAAGTCGAGCTCCTCGAAGACGCCCTTGACGAGGTGCATTTCCTCCGGCCCCCGGGCGGAGACTGCTTCAAAATCGGGGGGATTTTTCCTCCCGAGGGTCATGTACTGGTGCATGATGGGAGGCGCTTCACGGAACGAGGCGAGCTCCTTCAGGACCGGACACTTCGGATTCACGGTGAGCGAGGTCCCCTTGCTTCCCATCAGTTTGCGCATGTCGGGATAATTGAAGCGCTTTTCCACCGGCTTGCCTCCTGCGCGGGTGACCCGGAATATCCCCTTCCCTTCGGCGGGCATCCGGGGATAGAAGCAGTTGTACTCCTCCTTCAGCGCTTCGACGTGAAATATGCCAATCATGTTCATGAAGTATTTCGCGGGGATCAAATCATAGAAGATGTTCCTCGCTATCGTCACCTTGTCCTCCGGGTGGCAGTGGATGTAGGTCTGCACGATGGAGTTGATGTAGAACACGTTGTTCCGCATGACGAGGTCGGGGCACCTCCAGAAGGCGCTGCCGGTGAATCCCCCCATGATCACGTTGTCGGCGAAGAGCAGCTTCCCCGTCTGCGAAGCGACGATGAAGGGGGGCGTGTAACCGGCCCGGCTGCGGCCGTCGTAGAAACAGCGCCTGACGACAACGTCACTGCCGCCGCTGGTCATGACCGCGCCGTGCTCCGCCTTGTGGACGATGTTGCGGAAGTAGAAGCCGTCGATGACGATATGAGATTTCCCCTCGGCGTCGATGGCGTTGAAAAGGATCATCTTCCCGTCAAGGAATACCTTTTCACCGGGATAACTCCGGAGCGTCAGCGTCTTGCCCTTGTCCCCGCCGGAGCGGAAGCGGATCCTTTCGGTGTAAATGCCGCCGCGGACCATGACCGTATCGCCGGGACCGGCCTTCCACAAGGCGGCGTTGATGGTCCGGAAGGGAGAATCGGCACTTCCCGGATCTCCGTCCCGGCCCTCGGGGGAAACGAAGAAGGTCCGGGGCGGTTCGGACCGGACCTGGGTCGTGAAACTCCCGACTTCGGAGGTGACGACCCGGCGTTTCCGGGCCAGATCGGCGGCGGCGAGCTCCATATTGCTGTGGAATTCACGGGGCGGCGTCCGCGAAAAGAGCTTGAAATAGTACTTCTTCCCCGGCTTCAGGCTGCTCAGGGTGACCGTGTGATAGTTCGAACTGCGGAAGGCGCTCCCAGCCTTGCCGGTGCAGCGGGGCGTTTCACCCCAGCGCAGTTCGCTCGTGGCGAGGCTTTCGGAGGTCCACCACTCGATATCGGCGGTGGTGTCCGAGACGCGCCGCACGAAGGGCCCCCGGACGGCGGCGTTGCACTCCCGGACCAGCCGATAGGGCCCGACGGGGAGGGCATCGAAGCCCCGGCCCGCGAAATCCCGAGGATTCCTGACGGTGAAGTCGCCCTTTTCCGGAGCCGTGAACTGCGGCTTCGCATGGGGTTTGTCGAGATCGGCGACCCCGCCGGGAGGAGTCGCGACCGTGTAAAGATTGCTGTGCCGGAATCCCGTGGCGCGGGTGAGATCCGCAGGCGAGACGAAGGCGTTGTGGCAGATCTCGACGGCCTTCCCGGTCACGGTCAGGGGGGAACCGAAGCCGCAGCAGCTCACGAAGGCGCTGTCGCCGGAGATCAGAGCCCCCTTCTTGAGGAAGTTCACCCCTTCGACCCGGCAGTTTCTGCCGGAAACGGTCAGGCCCCCCGTCAGCACGGCACGGGGGCCGGTCCCGCGGGTTTTGAGGGTGACCCGGTCCGCTGCGATGACGGCGGGGAAATCATAAGTTCCGGGGAGCAGATAAACCGTGCTCCCCGGCCGGACGTTCCTGAAGGTCTTCCAGGGTTTCGCGACGGAGCGGCCGGAATTCCCGTCGTCGCCCTTCGGGGAGACGAAGAAGACGTCCTTCCGGTCGATCAGCCCGGCTTCGATGCCCCGTGCGCCCTCCTGGGGGCGGAAGTCGTGGTTGTCGGGATCGGCGAAGAGAGAATCGAAATCGGCCTTCGATTTTTCCAGAAGATCGAGACGCAAGCCGCCCTCGCCCGGAGCGTAGGCGTTGGGCTTCCGGAAGACATTGTGGTCGCCGAAGCTCGAAGCAAACTGCCGCTCGTTGTAGTTGTTGAAGCAGATGTTCCGCATGGCGGGGTCCCGGTCGATGCTGCCCTTGACGCCGATGCCGCATTCGCCGAAGGAAACATTGTCCTCGAGCCGGTTCCCCGTAAGATTGCCGCCGTAAAAGCGGATCCCCAGTCCGCTGGGGTGCGCGCTGAAAAAGGAACGGCAGCGGCGGACGGTGTTTCCGTGACAGTGTCCCCAGACCACCATGTTCCCGCCCGAAACGGGCGCGGGAGACCCGTTGGCGTAGACGACCGAATCCTCGATCACCGAGTTGCGCTCCATGCCGAAGTGGATGCCGTTGCTGTTGAAGAAGGCCTTGCAGTTCCGGATGACCCCGTCGGTCTTGCCGGAAAGCCGGAGCCCCCAGCAATGGCCGTGGGGCAGACGGTTGAAGGTGTAAAATCCCGTCGCCATGAGACCGTCGAGAGTGACGTAGGAACTTTTCAGCATGTAGAAACCGCCGCCGAAAAGGAGACTTGCCGTATAAAAATGGCGGTCGGGAACCAACCCGTCGGTGGTGGAGATGTAAAGTTTCTTTTCCTTTTCGTCATAGAAGAAGGTCCCCGGAGAAAACTCCAGTTCGGCCAGAGCCCCCGCGGGCGTGAGGATCCTGAGGGTATCCCTTTCGTTGACGGCGTTGGGAGCCTGAGGAAAATCGACCGCATGGACGAAACGGAAGCCCGGCACGGCGGAAAAACGGCCCTTGATCTCCCGGTCGCCGCGGATCAGCACGGAGCCGGGGAAACGCGCCCGGACCAGGATCGGCTTGCCTGTCGACTCCTGCGCGAAACTGCCCGCGACGGCCTCGAAATATTCTCCGGGACCGATGGTCAGGGTATCCCCCGGCCGGAGCAGTTTCACCGCCGCGCGGATGGTGGCCTTGGGCCTCTCCGGAGAAGTCCCGTCGTTGGCGTCGGAGCCGTGTTTTTCCACGAAGTAATCCGCAGCGCCCAGAAAACCGCACGCGGCGACTGCAAGCAAAGTGCTCAGAAAAACGGTGACGGGCGAAACTGTTTTCATTTCTTTCCTCCCTGGTGAGAGCCAAGATCCGGGCGGCAGCCGACTATGAATACTATGAATACCATGAATACTGTGGACACGCCGCATAATTTACACCCTTTTGCGGCATTTTGCAAATCGGGAAGCGCGTCCCCCCGCTCCGGCGATTCACAGCTGTTCGCGCAACAGGCGGATCTTTTCGCGGATCATGGGCGCGGAAAAGTTGTACTGCTGGGCTTCCGAATGGAATCCCTGCCGGGGGTCGGCTTCGACGAAGGGAAGCGCCCGTTCCGCGTTGGCCAGCTCGGCACGGCTGAGCTCCCGGTACGCCTCGCCGACCGCGCTTCCCGTGTCGTGCTTGAGTTTGTAGAGCTTGAGCATGTAGAGCAGACTTTGGAAACAGGCGCCGCAGACCACGGTGTTGCCGTATTCCAGCGCCCCCTGTCCGGGGAGTTCACCGATGCCGGAGTTTTCGAACTCCTTCACCCCCTCTTCCCAGAGCCGGCAGAGGCATGTTACGGCGGAGATCAGTTCCTCCAGCGTGAAGGAGCCGGGCATGGCCAGGGCGAGGTCGTCCCCGCGGGGGGCATTCTTGAGCCAGGTGGCTCCGGCCTTCCCGCTCATGGGGCCGGGCGGAACGAAATAGCCCAGCGCCCAGCTGGTGGGGGCGTAGTAGAGAAATTTCCAGGTGTGGGGGTAAAAGGTCATGGCTTCGGCAAAGCGTTTCCAGGCGGCGACAGCCCGTTCCGCCCGGCATCCGGGGAAGTAGTGCGAAGCGAAGGCCGCCATCGCCTCTTCGGGCGAGTCCGGCGTTTCCGGTTTCAGGAAGAAATTGAAGGCCGCCGTATTGACGGTGGGGAAATTGCCGAAATTCCAGCAGCCCAGAAATCCCGCGCAGGCGTGCTTGCGGAACCACTCCGCACGGGTGAAGATGTTGGGGATGACGGGAAGGTCGGGAACGGCTCCGTTCTCGTGGGTCGTTCCCAGCTGGAACTTGACGGCGAAGGGGGCGTGATGCTCTTCCGCCGCCTGCCAGGAGTCGAGGAAGCGCTCCGCCGGACCGGGATAGCAGAGGGCGTACTCGTCGATCAGATGTCCGGGACGGCCTATGACGGTCATCCGGCCGCCGCGTTCGAAATCCGCCATGGGGACGATGCCGGGATCGAGCCGGGAGATCACCTCCTTTTCCCCGGCGTGGGCGCTCCAGTCCCAGTTCCAGGCGATCAGCTGTTGGGTGGAGGAACCCGAACGCATCCCCCGGTAGAGGTCGTTCAGCAGATCGGCGATCACCTCGGCGGCCGGACGGCAGCCGCAGCGGGGGCAGAGGACCTTCAACCGCTCCTTCTCTCTGGTCCGGCAGTGGGCGGGGTATTCCGAAGCGGAAATGATGATGTATCCCCCCAAGTCCGGCAATGAAGCCGCCAGCGCGGCCATGGCTTCCCGGAGGTATTGCCGCACCTTGGCGGTGGAAGTGCACAGTGAGATCATGGGGGTGGGCTCCTTCAGGTCCTCCCAGTCGATGATCTCCACGCTTCCGGCGCAATCCTTGTGGTGCTCCCAGAACTCCCGGTGTCTGCCGCTGACGGCGCGCGGCGGCTGCATCTGCAAGTACACCTTGATGCCGTAACGCTTCGCACGGGCGATCAGAACGCGGAGTTTTTCCTGAAACAGCTCCGCATCCTCCCCGAACTCCGGAAAAAGGGGATGCTTCACCACCTCCTGAAGCAGGGCGTGGACCCAGATCCCGTTGAAGCCGTTTTCCGCGATGGAGCTCAGGATCTCGTCGCTGTAGCTCTTTTCGTCCAGCTTCATGATCTCCGTGTCGCGGGAAGAGATGGGAGCCAGCGGAGCATGATAGTCGATGAAGGGCGAACGCCAGATGCGGAAAACTTCCATTCTCGAATCTCCTCGATGCTCGATGCTGTACGGCGTCAATATACATCCGGTTTCCCCGAATTGCAAGCGCGGGCGGCGTCCGTTTCCGGAAATTCCCGAAAATTTCCGAAAATTTCCTTGCATTGATGGACGCGACGTGCTACATTAGGCGCGGTGCAGACAACAGAGGAGTTCATTCCCGTGTTCCGCAACAGATACGTCATTTCCGGACTTCGCCGGGCGGCGGGTTTCATCCTGCCCGCAGCGGCGCTCCTCTTTGCCCTGAACACGGTCCTCCATCCTCTCTTCCACTCTCACAAGGAGTGCGGCGACAGCCTCAACGCGCAGGAGTTCTGCCTCATCTGCAGCGGGGAATTCCAATCGGCGGAAGTTCCCGAACTTCAGGAACTGCCGCTTGAGAAGCCCCACTTCGTCTACGCGATCCCGGACGAGATCCCGGCTCCCGATCCCCGGCTGCCCGCCCCGCGTTCACGGGGGCCTCCTCTTTTCTGAATTTTACACCTGCATTTGCGGCACGCAGACGGCTTTTCCCCTTTTTACGATGGGAAAGGTTCGCTTTGTGCGTGTATCCCTTACATGGTAAAAAATTCGGAAAACGAGTGTCCCTCAACATATGAAAGAAGAAAAATTTACGCTCATCGAGCTTTTGGTCGTCATCGCCATCATCGCCATCCTCGCCGGACTCATGCTGCCGGCCTTGAACTCCGCCCGGGAACGGGGCAAGCAGAGCCGCTGCCTCAACAACATGAAACAGGCCTTTCTGGCCATGTCCGGCTACACGCAGGACTTCGGCTGTTACCCTCTCCACGAGGATGACGACGACGACGATGACCACGACCACGAACATGAACATGAACACGAAAGCGAATGGTTCGCGCCGCTGGTGAAAAACTACGGATTCCAGCTGAACTTTCTGCGGTGCGACTCCGACCGGGCCTACGACGCGAAGAAAAATCACCAGAGCTACGTCATCAACGAATGTTTCACCCGGGGCCGGAAAACCGACACCATGCTGAGAAGTTCGTGGAACATCCTCCTTTCGGAGCGGGGCGGCGACACGCCCGCCGAAATCGACGGCCACCAGTGCTACCACGCGACGAAAGCCGTTTCCTTCTGGGAAAAGAACGTGGCCAAACTCCGCCACAACGGCAAGGCCAACTACCTCTGCGCCGACGGCCATGTGGAAAGTTCCGCTTTCGAACCCACGGTGGGCGACCGGAGCGAGCCGAACAACCGCCACTTCGTCCGCGAATGGTTCAAAAATTATCAGTGAGAAGTGCTTTTTTCTCTTGACTAATGGGGTTTTGCGATGTATCTTATAGGGAGAACGGACTGCATCGCAAAACCCCTGCATCAAAATTCCGGAAAGGAGGTGGGGCCGATGTTCCTCAATACATTCTGGGTCAGCCTGTGCGCCTTTGCCTCGGTCACGCTGGCCATGCTGGTGCTCATCGACTTCGGCATCTACATCGCCGGAAGATACCGGGAACGCTACCTGGAGGAAGCGAAAACCGAGCTGGACGACATCCTCATCCAGCTGCCCGCCAGCCGGATGCTGGATCTTTCCATCGCCCTCAGCGCGGCGGGGGCCATCATCACGGTGGTCATCACCTCCACCCAGTCGGAACAGATCAGCTGGGGACTGGGAGTCTTCATCGCGCTGATCGTCGGCGCGGCGCTCTTCCCCGTGCCCCGGTTCATCCTGCGGTTTCTGCGCGCACAACGGCTCATCAAATTCAACCAGCAGCTGGAAGACGCTCTGGGCATGATCTCGAGCTCCCTCAAGGCGGGCTTCAGCATCAACCAGGCGCTGGAAAAGGTTTCCGAACAGGATCTGCACCCCATCGCCCTCGAATTCCGGCTCCTCATGCAGGAACTCCAATTGGGCGTGCCTCTCGATCAGGCGCTGGAGAACATGTCCCGCCGGGTGGGTTCGGACGACTTCGAGCTGGTTTCCACCGCCATCATCACCGCCCGCCAGACGGGCGGCGAACTCACCGAGACCCTGGAGCGGGTGGCCGGGCTCATCCGTGAACGGGGACGCATCAGCAACAAGGTGCGGGCCCTGACCGCCATGGGCAGACTGCAGGCCGTCATGATCGGTGCCATGCCCTTTCTGCTGCTCTTCGGCATGTACCAGATCAGCCCCCGGATGATGGATTCCTTCATGGGGAGCCTCCTCGGCGTGGGGGCCATGATCGGCGTGGTGGTGCTGGTCATCGCGGGCTTCTTCACCATCCGCAAGATCACCAACGTGGAGGTCTGAAGATCATGGAAAACCTGCTGGACTTTCTCACCGCACTCTGCGCCGGATGCTCCGTCGGCTGCATCGCCTTCTACATCATCCGGGCCCTCTCTGGGATCGAGCTGGAGCGCAAGACCTCCTTCGAAAAGCCCATTCCGATCCTCTTCAAGCTCCTCTATCCCTTCCTCGCCGTGGGTAAAAGGATGGCGGGGGGCAAGGGCTTTTCCACGTGGCACCAGACCGCCGAAACGAAACTCGCCATGGCGGGCTACAGCAACGTCCTCACGCCCGCCGACTTCGTGGGGCTCCGGCTGCTCTTCATCCTGGTGGGGGTCATCATCGCTTTCCTGGGCGTCTTCAGCAAACAGCCCATGGCCTGCATCATCGTCGGGATCCTTTTGAGCTTCTATCCTTCGGTCTGGATCAACACCGTCATCAAGAAGCGGCACACCTCCATCATGCGGGCGCTGCCCAACGTGCTCGATTTGCTCACCTTGTCGGTGGAGTCCGGCCGGGATCTGGTCACTTCGCTGCGGGACATCATCAACCGCCGTCCCATGGACGACCTGGGCGAAGAACTGCTCTTCACCTTTCAGGAGATCCAGCTGGGCCGCAAGCGCAGCGACGCGCTGCGGGGCATGGCCAAACGGGTCCGGCAAGTGGACCTGACCGCCACGCTGAACTCCATCGTCCAGGCGGAAGAGCTGGGGGTGAGCATCGCCCAGCTGCTCCGGATCCAGGGCGACACCCAGCGGGCCAAGCGTTTCGCCATGGCCGAGAAGCAGGCCAACGAGGCCCCGGTGAAGATCATCATCCCGGTGGTGCTCTTCATCCTGCCCGCGGTCTTCATCATCCTGATGGGCCCCCTCATCAAGATGACGCTGGACCAGATGAGGTAACGGGGTGGTCCGCAACCTTTCCAAGGGGACGACGCTCGGTTCCTCTCCCCGGTACGCAACGACTTTTTTCGCCCGTTTTCTCGGGCTCATGGGGAGAACAAAATTCCCGGAGGGTTCCGATGCGCTGATCTTCGAAGCGTGTCCGTCGATCCACTGTTTCTTCATGCGCATGGCCATCGACGCCGTTTTCGTGGACCGCGAGGGCCGCGTCACGAGGGTCTTCCCCGACCTCAAGCCCTGGCGCCTCGCCTTCGGCGGCAAGGGGGCTTACGCAGTCATCGAGCTCCCCGCAGGCGTCATCGAATCGACCCGCACCGCCCCCGGCGACCGGCTGGAGATCCAAAAATAACGCCCCCAAGACTCTTGGGGGCGGTGAGTTACGGGGCTGTCGCGATTGATTGCCCGGCGGCCTCGTCAGTAATTGCTGCGGAAAGTATTTCCGCTGCCGGTGGAAGATCCGAAGAAGCCGCCTCGGCTGTTATAGTGGTTGGTCGTGTTGCCGAAGGTGGTGGAGCTCCCGGAGAAGCCGCCTCGGCTGTTGTAGTGGTTGGTCGTGTTGCCGAAGGTGGTGGAGCTCCCGGAGAAGCCGCCTCGGCTGTTGTAGTAGTTGGTCGTGTTGCCCAGCGTCGACGAACTTCCCGCGAAGCCGCCTCTGCTGTTGTAGTAGTTGGTCGTGTTGCCCAGCGTCGTCGAACTTCCTGCGAAGCCGCCCCTGCTGTTGTAGTAGTTGGTCGTGTTGCCCAGCGTCGTCGAACTTCCCGCGAAGCCGCCCCTGCTGTTGTAGTGATTGTAAGTTTGGGGAAGCTCCCACCCGAAACATCCGACCGCCAGCAGGAACATGGCACAACCGACAAAAAACTTCTTCATCATCAAATCCCTTTCTTTTTATGGCGACCACCTTGGTCTCCACTTACCAACTGTCCTGTTTTGCGTTTTTCTTACGCCTGTTTCGAAAAAAATTTGAAATTTATTTCCTTCGAGGCTGCGAAAGGGAGGTTTTTCCGGGAAAACGGCAATAAAAAAGCCGGAGCCTCACCCTTTCGGGGCTTGCGTTCCAGCTGTGTTCGAGGGCTCAGGGCAATAAAAAACCGAACGCCCTCAAACACAACTCTTCGAGGTCCGACCAAGAACCTTCCATAACCATGCCGGAGAACGTCCGGCAAGATGTGAAGACACGATCTCACCGGATACATTTCACCTGCGGTCATGGCAAAGCACTTTTTACTTGGTCGGTTTCGAAGAGTTTTGCTGAAATATAACGGCTTTTAACAGCACGAGGCGACGCGATCCCCCACCAAAGCGGAGCTTCGACTACACTCTGATCCTGATATATCACCGGATTTCCTTTTTTTCAAGCGCCGCTCTGGCGAAAGTTTTTCTTGTACAGACCGCGTTGGTTTTTATGAGCGCTCTGCAAATCTTTTTGAGGTGTGCGGTGCGGGGGAAAGCAAACCGCTGCCGCGTTTTTCTCTCCCCCCGCGCCCCTTCTCTTTGTCGCGGGGCGCCCCGGCTTGAGGGTGCAATGGCCGCTGACCTTTTTGGAGCGGGAAGGGCTCCGACCGAGGTTTGGTGAGAAGCCTCTTTTCTTAGATTACAGCGCCGACAGCGGCCCGCCTGCGGCGGATCCGGTGTCGGCGTGTGCTCGTCGCCACTTCGCCCGCTGGCCTTCGGCCGCGTCCGGCGCCCGAGGCGGCGCCGGTTCGCTCCGCTCGGCTCCTGCGCGCTCGGCACGAAGTGCCTTCGCCGGGACGGCCCCACCGTTGGTTTTGACAGGCCCCAGACAGCGGGATCTTTCACCACTGCACGGTACACGCGGGCTGCGTAAGTCAGCGTTACGTCCGCAGACCAGGTGGCGGCCCGGCGGTAATGCCGAGCGACTGCGGCGCCTTCGCAGCGCTTAGCCTTGTTTTGGTCTGTGCCCCATTCACTACCGCAAACCTGCGTTTGCAGGCGTCTGCCCTACAGGTCCTACTGGTCCTGCTGGTCCTGCTGGTCCTGCGACAGCGCAGAGCCGGGCTTCAACGCAGAGAGCGGAGCAACTCCAACACTTCCGTCAGGCTTTCACGGGTCTGCAGGGGGTTGAGCAGCGTGAATTTGAGGAAGACGCGGTCCTTCCAGACGGTTTGGCCGATGATGGCTCCGTAGTTGTGCATCAAGGTCTTGCGCAAGCGCCGGTTGAGGTCGTCCGCGTCTTCCTGCGAGCCCTTCGGGGGGAGCAGGCGGAAAACCACCGACGATAGTTCCGGGGGGACCGCCGTCTCAAAATCGGGATCCTTTTCGAGCGTTTCGTAGACGAAAGAGGCGTTGTCGATGCAAGTCGTGATGATCCGCGACCACTCCTCCTTGCCCCGCATCCGGAACGAAAACCACACCTTGAGGGCGTCGAAGCGCCGGGTGGTCTGCATGGACTTGTTCACCAGATTGGTGTAGCCTTCCTCCTCGTCCTCCTCCCGGTTCAGATAGTCGGCGTGGAGCGTCATGGTGTCGAACTCCCGTGCGGAGCGAATCAGCGAGACGCTGCAGCTCACGGGCATGAGGAACATCTTGTGGAAGTCGGCCGTGATGGAGTCGCACCGTCCCAGCCCCGCCGCCCGCGAAGCGTATTTCGCCGACAGCACCGCGCCGCTCCCGTAGGCCGCGTCTGCGTGGAGCCAGAGGCCGTATTCGTCGCAGATCTTCCGCAGTTCCGGCAGGGGGTCGATGCTGCCGAAGTCCGTGGTCCCCACGGTGGCGGCCACGCAGAAAGGCAAAAGCCCCGCTTTCAGGTCGGATTCGATCCGTTTTTCGAGGGCGCAAGCGTCCATCTTTATTTTTTCGTCCACGGGGATCTTGACGCAGGCGTCGTAGCCGAGGCCCATCAGATGGGCGCTCTTTTCCACGGAAAAGTGGCTGAGCTCCGAAGTGTAAAGCCGGAGTTTGCGGAACTCGGGCGGGAGTCCGTGCCGCTTGAGGTCGTGATGCAGTTTTTCCCGGCAGAACCAGTCCCGGGCGAGGAGCAGTCCGGAAAGGTTGGACTGGGTCCCCCCCGAGGTGAAGACGCCGTCCGAGCCCTCCCCGTAACCGAAAAGGCGGCACAGATGGCGGATCACTTCGACCTCGATCTCCGTGGCCGCGGGGGCCTGGTCCCAGGAGTCCATGGACTGATTGAAAGCCCCGATGACGAGTTCCATCACTGCCGTTTCCATCAGGGCCGGGCAGTGGAGATGGGCCATGCAGCGCGTGGAATCCGGACGGACCATGTTGGGGAGGACCTTTTCTTTCAGTTCGTCGAGGAGCGCTTCGAAGCCAAGCCCCTGATCCGGAAGCAGTTCCGGCAATTGCAGGAGCTTCCGGAGCTGTTCCGGGGGGAGCCCTGCGTAAGCCTTGCCGTGGTCCATGCTCCCGACGAGAGCGCGGAGCACCGCTTCGGTCATCCGGGCGAAAACCTTTCCGCTTTCCGGGGTACGGGTCAGAAACAGATCGGACTGGAACATCGCTTTCCTCCCTTGGTTCCTTCGGTGATCGCCGCCGGATAATATTTCCTTTTCCCCCGCCGCCGCCGGACGCGGGGGCGTTTTTTCGGCGCGAACGCCGCATAATATACACCCTCGCGCTTCAAATAGCAAAGGTTTTTGCATGAATACTTGCAAAAAAGCCTTTCGCGTGCTATGTTATGGGGAAATTCGAAGTGTTCCGCCGTTGGGCGGCGTTTGTTCATTTTCCTTCAGAAAGGTGCGGTGTCCGAATCCATGTGGAAGACCTTGATCCGTCCGGCCATGATCTTCATCCCTTTGGGGCTGGGCGTGTTTTTTCCCGGAGCGGGGGCTTACGGCTTTCTCATCCGCTACCTGCTGATGATCATGCTCTTCATGGTCTTTTTGAAGCTGGATCTCCGGCAGCTGGCCTTCAAGCGCTCCCACTTTCTCCTCTTCGGCGCCAATCTGCTCGTGGGCGTAGGCGCCTATCTGGCCGTCCGGGCCGCCGCAGGGGACGGGCCCCTCGCCCAGGCGGCCTTTTTCACCGGCATCACCCCCACCGCCACCGCCGCCGCCGTGGTCATGGGCTTTCTCGGCGGCAACGTGGGATACGTCATCACCGCCTTCGTCCTCACCAACGTGGGCATGGCCCTGCTGCTGCCCTGGCTGCTCGGCTGGGTCTGCGGGAACACCTCCTTCGGCTTCATCCTGAACGTGGGCGAAAACCTCTTCTTTCTGCTGGTGATCCCGGCGGCCGTAGCCTTCGCCGTGCGGAAGTTCCACCCCGCGGCGGAAAAGTGGCCGTCCCGTTTCGCCACGGCCAGCTTCGGGCTGTGGTCGGCGTGTCTTTTCATCATCGCCGCCTCGGCTTCGGCCAACTTCCGGGCCAATCCGGGGATCTCGCCCTGGATCATCGGCGAAACGGCCCTCATCGCGCTCGTGCTCTGCGTCCTCAACTTCACCGCAGGTTATTTCCTCGGCGAAAAGGGGCTTCACCACGAAGCGAGCCAGAGTCTGGGCCAGAAGAACACCACACTCACCATCTATCTCGCGCTGGTCTACGCAGGTCCCCTCGCGGCCTTCGGCGTCATCAGCTACGTCCTCTGGCACAATTCCTACAACGCCGTCCAGCTCTTCCTCACCGACCGGGCAGCGGCCCGCCGCCGCGCCGCCGAAAGTCGCGAAGCGGCCGGGGAGTGATCTCATGCGCGTGGCATTGCTGCACTACTGGCTCACCAACATGCGGGGAGGCGAGATGGTCCTGGCGGAACTCTGCGAACTTTTCCCCGAAGCCGACATCTTCACCCACGCCTTCGCCGCGGACAAAGTGGCTTCGCTCTTTTCCCGTCACAAGGTCCGCGAGACCTTCATCGGCCGTCTGCCCGGAGCCCGGCGGAACTGCCAGAAATACCTCCCCCTCATGCCCGCCGCCCTGGCCCGGCTGGACCTGCGCGGGTACGATCTCCTCATCAGCAGCGAGTCGGGGCCCGTCAAGGGGGTGAAGAAGGCTCCGGGCGCGAAGCACATCTGCTACTGCCACACCCCCATGCGGTATCTTTACGACATGTACGACGTCTACTACCGCGATGCGGGCCCCGCCGGGAAACTTGCCATGAAGCTGTTCCGGAAACCCCTGACCCGCTACGACCTGCGGTCGGCGGAAGGCGTGGATCTTTTCATCGCCAACAGCGCCTTCGTTGCCGAGCGGATCCAACGGATCTACGGGCGGGGATCCGTCATCGTCCACCCTCCCGCGGATGTGGAATTTTTCGCGCGAGCCGCCGGGGCGCCGAAGGAGGATTTTTATCTCGTCGCCGGGGCCTGCGTGCCCTACAAACATCCTGAACTGGCGCTGGAAGCCTGCCGCCGGATGGAGCGGAAGCTCATCGTGGCGGGCTCCGGTCCCCTGTGGGAAAAACTCCGCAAAAGCGCCGGACCGGAAACGGTTTTCATTCCCTCGCCTTCGAAGGAGGAACTGCGGCGACTTTACGCCTCGGCCCGGGCGCTGCTCTTCCCCGGCATCGAGGATTTCGGCATCATCCCCGTGGAGTGTCAGGCCGCGGGGACTCCCGTCATCGCCTGCGGCGCGGGGGGCGCCTTGGAAACGGTCCAACCGGGCCGCAGCGGCCTCTTCTTCGGAGAGCAGACCGCCGATGCTCTCTGTCGGGCCATCGAGGAATTCGAGGGAAGGAGGTGGGAAAGCGCCCTCTGCCGGGAATCGGCGGAGCGCTTCACGCGCGAAGCCTTCCGGCGGAAATTCATGCTCGCGGCGGCCCCCTTCCTGCCTCCTGCCCACGAAAAACGGTGATTTTCTCCCTTTGGGTTTGACAAAAGAGCGTCAAGGAGTTAAATTATGGAGGGGCTTCGGGAAATTTTGTGGGTGAGAGCTGAACTTGGGATAGGATGAAAACGATGAAAAAGACGGCAAAAACAGCAACTAAATTACGGCGGAGAGTCCTCGGAGTTGAGGTAAAAAGACACAGCT
>Ga0208297_1000401_pt1 | contig 93570 bp, 81 predicted proteins | sample LMS_cellobiose_e_FD_187367 | JGI IMG/M metagenome (GOLD analysis project Ga0208297, IMG submission 187367) | Rumen-fistulated moose microbial communities from Alaska, USA - LMS_cellobiose_enrichment (SPAdes) (version 2) | ecosystem: Host-associated > Mammals > Digestive system > Stomach > Rumen... | reverse complement strand
AATCGCATGATTTCTTACAGTTTGGCTAATTGATTTTTCGCGTCTATGCGGAATGCTAATGACCCAAGTCAGTGGACATTTTTCACACGACAGATAAAGCCATCTTCAACTAAATTGCGGAAGAACCACATTTTCAAGGAATTCAAGGGTGCGTTCACAGAGTGCTATGTGAACGAGCAGCTCTCCCGCATCCAAATCCCCACATTCTACCACTCATCCAATGAGTCAGAATGCGAGATAGATTTCGCTGTCCAGACAGAAAAAAGAGTCATCCCCATAGAAGCCAAAGCTGAAGAAAACGTCAAGGGTAAATCACTTAAGACCTACATCGACGAGCATCCCGCTCTCAAAGGCCTCCGCGTCTCGATGAAGAACTACATTGACCAGGGCTGGATGGAGAATCTTCCGCTCTACGCAATTGAAGGGTATCTTCGCGCCGAAGGTATACCGGTTCCTGAGCAAGGGGAATAAAGTATCAAATCATCACTTCCTCCTGGCACCACGTGAAATCGGCCTTCCAATACACTGGGAGGCCGATTGCATTTATTGTCAGGCTTGAGTTAAAGTGTAATAAAGTGCTTTACAGTAGGTCATTCCCCCCCAAAAAAAACGTTAACTCGTGGAGGAGACAGACGCCACTGCGGTAAACATACGCACGGAGTACGTGGCCAAGTATTGCGCTCCAAACGCCGCCGCGCCGAAGATCTTCTTCCGCTACCACTTTGTCAACAGTGACACCGGCGAGAAGTCCGGCCCCATGCTGGCGGAGTGCAAGTGGGAGCCCACCCCTGCAGAACCTGAGGAGCCGTAGTCTATCGGCCTTCGGCCTGAACTTTCAAGCCCCATCAGAGAGCCTCTGGTGGAGCTTTCGTTTTGCCGGGTGGAGGAAAAAGCTTACCTTTACGTCGTTAAATCGGGATTAACCTGTCATGCCCGGCCCCGACCGGGCATCTGATAATCAGACAGATGGCCGATCAGATCGGCCATGATAGTGACGCTTAAATTCCTGTTTCACGGCTATTTGAAGCCTCGGTAGTCCTGATGGGCAGGCCCTGCGGCTGGAAGCTGGAGCGATACTCGGAAGGCGTCTGTCCCAGATGTTTTTTACAATATCTGCTGAAGTAGGAAAGTGAGGCAAAATTCATCCTGTCCGCTATCTGCGTGAGCGAATAGCGTGGATTGTCCAGGTATTCCTTGAGGATGGGTATCGTATGCCGGTCGATATATGACATGACCGAATGCCCGGTCAGGCGTTTTACCGTGGAGGAGAGATATTTCTCCGAAACATTCAATTGAGCGGCATACCAGCCTACAGAGCGCTCCGTGCGTGAATTTCCTTCGGAGAGAAGCCGCATAAGCTCGTTTACGATGAACCCGGCACGTTCCGTTGAAGCGTTTCCGCTGTGGAAGGAGAAGATGTCGTACCTGAAGGCTACACACTGATATAAATGCACAAACTTGCTCCCATTGGGCAGGCTGAATGGGAGCAAGTTTGTGTCTGAAAGTAGACGGCAATTCAAATCCGGGGTTTCTGTATGACACGGAGAATCAGGGAGACAAAGTATACGATGAGGCCGTAAAGGACGGGTATAAGGCTCACCTTTATGCCTCCGGCAACAATGTTTTTTGCTACATCATCGTGGCCGGACAAAAAATCTGCGATTTGAAGCTGACCAAGGATAGTCCAGAATATCCCGACGACCAAGGCGGCAATGCCTATTTCCTTTACCCACGCAGGGGCTTTCCAGGCTGCGAAGAAGAGACCGATGAATAGAAGGGTAATGATAATCATTCCGACAGGACCGCCGGAGATGAAGAGTGCGAATAAATCGCTTTTTAAAGGTAACATGGCTAAACACATTTTAAGATAAACAATCGATGTCGGAATTCCTTGTTGCAAAGTTACCGACAAACAATGCGAAATTCCAAAGTTGAAACCCAACAACCTTCTGTCATATCCCCATAACCTGCTCAAAGATTGGACTTCGATGATTGCTTTCGCGTGAGAATGCATATCTTTGTATCCGAAATGAAGAAAGCGATCATCATTGTTGCCTATTGGCTGGCGTCCATCGTTCTGACTGCCTTTCTGCTCACAAGCCTGGACTACGACTTGTGGGAAGCAGTCCTGATGAGTCTCTCTTTCCTGCCGGCCGCAATGGCGCTGTCCTTCTTCCTTCCAAAGACAGAACGGAATTCTATCGGAGCAAAACGTATTCTGGATACAATCTACATCATCCTGGGGGTAATGCTGATGACCTTCCTTTTCATATATATCTGGCAATGGATGTTCATCTCAGCCAACTGGGTTCATGAACGCTCGGCATGGTCGATACCGGCCATGTTGGGTAATCCGGTGTTCGTGGCGGCCATTCTGTCCATCTTGGCCTATGGAAACTATCTGCTGGTGAAATGGCTGGACAGGAAATACCCGGTGGAGAAACCTGTTACATTTACTTCCGACTACAAGAAGGTCTCTTTGAAAAAGGAGGAGATTCTCTATGTTGAATCGCGTGACTCAGAAGTCTGGGTAATTACCAGGGATGGCCGGCGTTATCGCAACAGGATGGGTATCGGTCAATGGGAGAATGTGTTGGGCCCTGACTTCCTCCGCATCCACCGTTCTTTCCTTGTCAATACGGCTGATGCCTCGCTTGCTTCGCCGGATTTCGTCTCCATCGGTGGACAGTCCATTCCCGTATCTCGCAAGTACAAAAACTCCACAAAGGCGGTGTTGTCCGTCCTTGTGGATACTCAAGCCCTTTGACGTCGATGGAGAATACAGGAAATAATGGCAAGCGTTACCAATTACACCAACGTCAGTTTTGAGCCCGGGTGCCGTAACAATCATCTGGAAGCATCAGCTTTTTCCGTGTAAGGACGGTCTGCAAAAGGTAGATGACGGCTCCCGCCATAACGGTCAGCAGACTGATGGAAAGAATGGTAAACAGCAATCTCCTTTTCATAATAAACGGTTTTTGAATGACAGTGGAGATTGCAGCTCTACCAAGCTGCGAAAAGATACTTTTCGCGGGCGCAAAGGTATGAATTTTTTTGATTTGACAGACCGGTTTCCACTCAAATTCGATTTTATCGGTGAGAAATACGCCCCGACATTCCAGATGGATTGCCGGGGCCTTGCTGTAATGGGGGAACGAGCTGCGAACGTGGCCGGAACGCTCCAGCGCATACCTAAGAGATTATGTGCAATCATCGTTGACCTCAATCGAAAGGGGAGGGGCAAATCAAGATTTCAGACGATTTTATAAAAATTTCAGCGTTGTGCATTAAATTTGGTTGTGCAACCGTTGTGCAAAATCTCCATAAAAATTTACATAATAATTGATTATCAATGTGTTAAGTAGCGTATTCTATTTTCCGATGCAGGATGTAACAATGATTGATTATCAATTAGTTATAGGCTCCGTGGTTCAAATGTGGTTTAGGGAAAAGGCCGTTTATTTGGTAGTAAACCGGACTTGGTTTCCAGCATTTTCGCCGAGGGAAAGTTCTGGAAAATGTTTCCGAGAATTTCAATGGGGGACATATCTCCGGACTAATTCTTCCGGTTAATCAGGCTGACGACAACCTTGACCATCGTGTCCATCTCGTCCGTGTGGCTCTCGGCAATCATCAGGGTCAGCGCAACAAATGCTGGGGTAAAGATCGCGGCCTTCCCACGTCTGGTATATTTGGCCGATGCTGCTGTGGAAGGAAGCGTCTTTCTCGACACCGAAAAGTTCGCTTGCTCCGAACTTTTCCTTCAGACTCTTGATGGCTTCTATGGCGTTTTCATAGGTGGCGTGGAAGCGCTCTGGAGCCGTTGTGTCTGCGATTTTCAGGCTTTGATAATCGTAGGCGTCCAGCGTGTCGAGGGCGTAGGTGTAGTCACGGATGACATCAAACAAATCTGTCGCCTGGTCGGAAGTGAGGAGCAGTTCCTTGCTGAATACATTTTCAAGTAGGCCGACCGCCTTTTTTAGGTCCTCGTATTTCTGTTCGGAGATAGCATTGCGGTTGACGACATAACCCCGACGCATATACTCCTTGATAATAGAAGTTGACCAAATCCTGAATTTGGTTGCTCGAAGAGAGTTGATTCTGTAGCCCACGGAGATGATGGCATCCAGGTTATAGTACAGAACTTTGTCTTCAGATAGGCCTCTGGCGCCACTCTGTGCGGTAGTCAAAATTTCTTTGACAACCGTGGAACGCTCCAACTCACCGCTCGCAAATATCTTACCCATGTGGTAAGAAACATTCTGCTTAGTGCAGTCGAAAAGCGCTGCAATAGCTTTCTGGCTGGCCCAGATTGTTTCGTTAACCGGGTCAACCATTGCTTCCATCTTGACCAGTCCGTCTTCGGACTTGTAGATGACTATGTCGTTTCTCTCTTCCATATTATCATTCTCTCGAACAAAGATGACAATAAATCAATTAGTTATATGGTGTTTTTAGGGGGTTTCTATAGGGTTGTTTTCTAACTTCTATTTCCCGATGCAATGCTTCGCGAAGATGCTGTGGAGGATGGTGTCGGGGTCAAGGAGGTCGCGGCCGAGGATGGCGTTGATGCTGGAGATGGCGGCGCGGAGGTCTTCGGCGACGAGTTCGGAAGGGGTGCCGCCCTCCAAGGCGGTGCGGGCAGCGCGAAGAGAAGCCGATGCCTGGAGGAGGGAATTGTAGTGCCTTTCGTTTGTAATGAAGACACTGTCAAGGTTCGAGACTAGGTCTTTCTGGGAGTCGGAAAGGGCCGATTTCAGTTCTTGGACGCCAAGACCCGTCTTTGCGGACATCGTAATTATAACCGCCTGATAATTATTATTTATAACAAAGGTGTTAAACGCTATAACAATTTTGTTAATATCGTCTTGCGATAACAAATCGGCCTTATTAACAAGGATAAACAGCTTCTGGGAAGAGAAGTCTATATGAGAGCAAATCTCTTCGAGGGAAGTAAGCGAATCCGGCAGGGCAAGGACGACGGAAGCCTCGGAAAGCTTGCGGTAACTTCTCTCGATTCCCATCTTTTCGACAACATCTTCAGAATCCCTGAGACCAGCAGTGTCGATAAAACGGAAAAGGATTCCTTCTAAATTGATGACCTCTTCAATAGTATCCCGGGTGGTTCCCGCAATGTCCGACACTATAGCGCGGTCTTCTCCGGCAAGCGCATTGAGAAGGGTGCTCTTGCCGGCATTCGTGGGGCCGACAATGGCAACCGGCACACCGTTCTTTATCATATTCCCGGCCTTGAAACTTCCGGCAAGTTTGTCTATATGGCCGATAGTCCTGCCGATAAGTTCCAGAAGGCGCGAGCGGTCTGCAAATTCCACGTCCTCTTCAGAGAAGTCGAGCTCCAGTTCCAGCAGGGAAGCCATCTCCAGAAGCTGCTCCCTCAGGCTTTCAAGTTCGTTTGAAAAATGCCCTTTTAGCTGATTCATGGCCACCCTGTGCGATGCTGAAGTTGTGGATGAGATAACATCGGCAACAGCCTCTGCCTGAGCAAGGTCTATCTTGCCATTGATGAATGCACGACGGGTGAATTCACCAGGCTCTGCCATGCGGGCACCGGCGCTGATGAGAAGCCTTATAAGTTCAGTGACTATGTACGAAGATGCGTGGGTGGAAATCTCTACGGAGTCTTCTCCGTTGTAGCTGTGCGGGGCCCGGAAGACGGAAACAAGGACTTCGTCAAGAAGGAGAGATTTCTCGACTTCGCTCGAAATGACAGAGCCGAAGTGAATGGTGTAAGCCTTGGCCGATGAGACGGTACCGGACTTGAGGGTAATGACCTTATCGGCAATTTCGAAAGCTCGAGGGCCGCTAAGGCGCACTATGGAAATTGCTCCGGTCCCAGGGGTGGTGGCCGGAGCAACTATGGTGTCCTGATAGATGTTGTTAATCATATCTGCCGAACTTGGACATGTTGTCCAGGAGGTCCTTGTTGGTCTTGTATTCGTCCATGTGCTGCTGCATCCAGGTCATGGCCTCGACGGGGTTCATGTCGGCAAGGAGCTTTCGGAGAATCCAGATGCGGTTGTTGGAGTAGGCATCGTAGAGAAGGTCGTCACGACGGGTGCTGGAAAGGATGAGGTTCACGGCAGGGAAGATGCGCTTGTTGGAAAGGTTACGGTCGAGCTGGAGTTCCATGTTGCCGGTACCCTTGAATTCCTCGAAGATGACGTCGTCCATCTTGGAGCCGGTTTCCGTAAGGGCGGTTGCAAGGATGGTGAGTGAACCGCCTCCTTCTATGTTACGGGCAGCACCGAAGAAGCGCTTGGGCTTCTGGAGGGCGTTGGCGTCTACACCACCGGTGAGGACCTTGCCTGATGCGGGCTGTACAGTGTTATATGCACGTGCAAGGCGGGTGATGGAGTCAAGGAGGATAACTACGTCATGGCCGCATTCAACCAGACGGCGGGCCTTGTCCAGGACCATGTTGGCAACCTTCACGTGGTGTTCTGCAGGTTCATCAAAGGTAGAGGCAACAACCTCTGCCTTTACGCTGCGCTGCATGTCTGTAACCTCTTCAGGACGTTCGTCGATGAGGAGAACAATCTCATAAACCTCGGGATGATTGTCGGCAATGGCGTTTGCAATGGCCTTGAGGAGCATGGTCTTACCGGTCTTTGGCTGTGCGACTATGAGGCCGCGCTGGCCCTTGCCGATAGGGGTGAACATGTCCACGACCCTTATGCTCATGTCCTTTTCATGGCCGTGGCCAAGAAGGTTGAATTTCTCCGTAGGGAAAAGGGGAGTGAGGAAGTCAAAGGGGACTCTGTCCCTGACATATTCCGGAGTGCGGCCGTTGATGAATTTGATGCGGACCAGGGGGAAGTACTTGTCGCCTTCGCGCGGAGGGCGGATTTCTCCTGTGACGGTGTCTCCGTTCTTGAGTGCATTCTGCTTTATCTGCTGCTGGGAGACATAAATATCGTCCGGGGAGTTAAGGTAATTGTAGTCCGATGAACGTAGGAAGCCGTAACCGTCAGGCATTATTTCGAGGACGCCTGTTGCTTCTACGGAGCCTTCAAATTCTATCTTGACGGGTTTTGGCTGCTGTTGTTGCTGCTGGGCCTGGGGCTTGGGCTGTGCCTGCTGTTCCGGTTTCTGTTGGGGTTTGGCCTTGTTGGCATCGTCATCCTTGAGGTCTTCGAAAAGATCGTGGATGAACTGCTTGCCGTCTACCTGTTCCGGCTTTGCGGCTGCTTCTGCGGTGGATTCTGCTGCAGTTTTGGGTTTGCGGCCGCGTTTTTTTGCCGGCTTTTCTGCAGCAGGAGCCTCTGCGGGAGCTGCCGTTTCAGCAGGCTTTTCATCTACAGCGGGAGTGACGGGAGCCTCGGGGGCTTTCACCTCTGCGGGCTGCTGTTTCTTGCGGCGCTGCTGCTTTGCCTTGGAAGGTGCATCGGCAGTCTTTTTTTCCTCTGCAGGGGCCTCTGCGGGCTTTTCCTGGGCTGCAGGAGCTGCCGCCGGGGCTTTATCCTCCTTGCGGGGACGGCCTCTCTTCTTGGGCTTTGGCGCCGACTGTACGGGCTTCTGTGATTCGAGGACAGCCTCTCTGTCCAGAATGGCATAGCCAAGACCGGCCTTGTCCATTTTTTTTGTTCCTTTGATTTCAAGAGAATCAGCAAGCTCTCTAAGCTGCTGCTCACTCATGCTATTGAGTTCAAATAAGCTATGGGGCATAACGAAATGTTATAATTTCATGTAAAGAAGGCTTCCAGAACTGAAAACCGATGCAAATATATGAAAAATAATCAATAGTACAAAGACTATCGGAGCATATTGTCCATATAAGAATCGCTCTTCTTGAAGCGGAGAAGGTCGGCAAGGGCCGATGCGTTGGCGGCAATCCTGAAGCTGTATGACTTCCACTGTCCCATAGGCACCCATGACACGGCTATGTTGAAGCAATGCAGGTCATACGTTGCACTGATCTGGGTTGTGGTGATGCGCATGGCCATGACATCGAAACCGGTTGTGGCCTGGATGTTCATACGCGGCGTTAGCTTGATGTTGCCGCTCATGTTAAGCGTCTGGGTGAACTTCTTGTTCTCTATCAGTTCCCTGGTTGTACTCTGATATGAGTAACTCTTGCTGTAATTGAAAGAATAACTGAAATTGAGGGACCAGGGCGCATTGGGGTTCATATAGTACACGTATCCTCCGGGAATATATTCTCCCGTGATGGGGTGGTAATAGATGCGCTGATATGAATTGGCGTCGGAGTTGCCTCCGCTGCCGCTTTTCGTGCCGTCATTTCCGTCAATGGTACCCTTGCCGCTAAGAGGGAACGAAAGCGACAGGGAAGCGTTGGTAAGACGTGCAGGGATACCAGTTGCGACAATATTGTACTTATTAATCTTCTGGCCCCGTTCGTTAATGGCGTAAGGGTCAAAATTGAGGTTTCCGCTGACGTTCAGCTTGGAGAAGAGATTGGTCGATGCCGATATGCCGATGGCCTGCATCTTGAGGGAATCGGCCAGGAAATTGTATCCGCTGCGGACGGTGAGCTGGTCAAGAATCTTGACCTTCTTGGTGCCGGTTCCGGTGGTGTCGCGAAGGTTCCTTACCTTGGCTTCTATATTGTTGCCGAAGGATACCGACAGCGATCCCGTGCGGCCTCTTCCGGGCGCACTTCCGTTATTATGCGTGCTGATACTATATATATTATACCATGTCTCGTCGTGGTAAGTGCCATTTTTATCGTAGTATGGATCGAGTGTCCTCCATCCGTTGAAAGCAGTACCTTTCTCCGGGCTGTAGCTCAGGGACATGGACGGTGTAATAACATGCCGGATTGCCTGAACCTTTCTATGCTTTCCGAAGTTGTACATGCCGTAAATACGGGTACTCATGGACATGCTGCCGGAATAGTTGTGTGTAGCGCCGAAATAGTTGAACGCGGAACCGGTATCTTTCTCTACCTCCTGTGCCTGCACCTGGTTGCCTTCCTTGTCCGTGACCATGACGGGGTTCCCGTCTGCATCATATACCGGAACAAGAGTCTGAGAGCCGGCAGAGAACATCCAGTTCATGCCGTAAGTTACGGAAGGAGTGACATTGATATATCTGAAAAGGGTGAAGTTCGGAAGGCCGATTTGGAAGTTGTGGTTCATTCCGTTCCTCATATAGTCCATGGCCTTGATGCCAAGGGAGTCGCCGAATTCCTTTGTACGGTATACAGTTCCGGCGCTGTTTTCAGCAAGGACGTAGTTGCCGTTTTCGTCCACCACATAGTCTTGAAGGTCACGCATTTTGAAAGCGAGCGTGTTCTGGAAGGATGTGGAATACCCGAAGGAAATCTTTTCATAAGCCTTTTCCTTACCTACACGTGTCTTGCGCTTGAATGGATAAAAACGTGTGACGGAGAAGGTTACATTAGGGAGCGTAAAGGAATAGCTTGAGTCCCTGGAGTTCTGCTTGTGAAGGGCGTTCACGGAAAGGTTGAACTTACCGTTCCAGTTGTGGGAATAGGAGATTGACGACCCCACCTGGTTCTGCTGCGCCTGCTGCACCGACGTGGCATTGAAACGGTTGTTGGACGGACTGGAGAAATCCACGGAAGCGGTGAACGATGTCCCCGGGTGGGCCTTTGAATCCTGTGAATGGGACCACCTGAAGCCGAAGTTCTTGGACTGGTAGAAGTCTGTGCTTCCCCTTTCACCGGTCTGGTCATTGGAATAGGTGAAAGACAGCTGGCCGTTGAACTTGTAGTTGACCTTGTAGCGTGAGTTAACGTCAATGGCCCAGGAACCCAGTGTATAATAGTCTCCGGTTATGGAAAGGTCGAAGTAATCCCCGAAAACAAAGTACATGCCGGCATCCCTTATATAGAAACCGCGGGCCTGTTCTTCGCCGAAGGTCGGCATGAGCATGCCAGTGGCGCGGGACGGCTTCTTGGGCACGAAACCGAACGGGATGGCAATGGGGAACGGAACACCGGCGACGACCGGCCATGCAGGGCCGAAAACGGTCTTCTGGGACGGTTTAGTGACCACTTTTGCCATGCTCAGCCTAAGGTAGTAATGAGGCTCTTCAAGGTCGCAAACCGTATATACACCGTCCCGCATGTTGATGGACTTGTCCGGCATCATCTTGATTGTCTTGCCCTGGAGGAGTCCTTCCGACTCCTTGGTAATCATGTTGGTGATGCGGGCTTTCTGGGTGTCGAAATTATATCGGAGTTCCTCCATCTTGTACTGCTGGCCGCCTTCGGTCATTTCGGGCTGGCCTTTCCACTCTCCGGTGGCGGGATCCTTCTGGCCGCGGGCATACACGGTGTTCGTGAGCATGTCATACTCTATATAGTCGGCGGTGAGTTTCATGTTCTGATACTCAACGGTTGCGCCGCCATAGTAGTAAATCATGCGTTTGCCACCCGAAAAATCCGTAATGATGGAGTCTTTGGCCGTTGTAAAGGCAGGTCTTTCGAGGGAACTCTTCTTGAGAAGGTCTAGCGAGTCCCGGCGCACGGCATCGAGGGAATCGGCACGACGGAGGGAGTCGGACCTGTCTGCAGAAGTGGAGGACAGGGAGTCCAGAGTGTTGACGAAAGTGCTGTCAGTCCAGCGTCTTCCTACAGAGTCCCTGAGGGTTTGCGAATGCAAAACTATACTGCATGTGAGCAGTACCGCCATGGCAAGATATTTGAGTTTACTTGCAGACATCCGCAAATTTTGCTAAATTTGTCCAAATATAAGGTACAAAAATACGATTAATTCCACACATTTCAAAACCTCGCTGCCATGAAACGCATTTCCAGCCTGCTTGCAACAGCCCTGTCCATTCTTGCAATCACCGTGCCCGCCCGCGGGCAGGAAAGCGCCTCCGGCAGCAGAATGAGCCTGAAAACCGTGGTGATTGATCCAGGTCATGGAGGAAAAGACGCCGGCTGTATCAGCAGGGACAAAAAAACTTACGAAAAGAACATCACCCTTGATATCGGCAAACGTCTGGCGCAGAAGATATCGGCAGCATATCCAGAAGTTGCTGTACTTATGACAAGAGGGGACGACACCTTCGTAGAGCTGGAAAACCGCGCCGTCTTTGCAAACAAGGCCGGGGCAGATCTTTTCATTTCCATCCATGTGAACTCCGTAGAGAATGGAACGACTGCAAATGGTTATTCCATACACTGCCTGGGACAGTCCAGGAAAAAGGGCAACGACCTCTATTCAAAGAACTTGGACCTCGTGAAGAGGGAAAACTCCGTCATCATGCTGGAAGAGGGATATGAAACAACTTACCAGGGCTTCGACCCCAACGATCCCCAGTCCTCCATCATCTTCAACCTCATGCAGAATGCGCATCTTGGCAACAGCCTGGCATTTGCAGAGGACGTTGCCGCCGCCATGGGTTCAAAGCCCATCAGGAATTCAAGGGGCGTTTCCCAGGATCCGTTCTGGGTGCTCTGGCGCACCGCGATGCCTTCAGTACTTGTAGAAGTTGGTTTCATCACCAACCCCGAAGACCTTGAAACCATGCGCAGCGAAAGCGGTCGTGACGGCATTGCCGACAACCTTTTCAAGGCTTTCGCCACTTTCAAGTCCAGATATGACGGCTCCATGCAGGTGAACAGAGAAGAACAGAAGCCTGAAGAAGAGCCCGAGGCTTCTAATCCGGTTCCCGAGGCAAAGCCTCAGGGGCCCCGTTTCGGGACTCAGATACTGGTCACAACAAAGACCATGGACATGAATGATCCCTTCTTCGCAGGGTATAAACCCGTGATGGTAAAATCTGGAAAATATAATAAGTATATCGTGGGTGTTTCTTCCTCGCAGGCAGAAGCAAAAAAACAGTTCGCAAAGATTCAGAAAATTTTTCCCGACGCATTTATTGTCAAGCTCCCGGAATAGCAGTTTCCAAAAGGCGGATTATATTGCAATTGAAACTTTTACAAGGCCGATTTGCGCAGAGCGTCTAATTTACAAATATTCCAATTAAGAAAATTTCCCGTAGTGTTTTTCGAGGCCCTTTTTATCTTGTAATTGCCTGAAAAACAGGCTAATAATAATTTGCCATTTTTTGACTTCGGCTTATTTAATATGGGAATAAATTTTTTTAATAGCAATAGTAAATTAGATTTTTTATCAAAAATTTTTCCTCCATCTTTGCATTCCAGCTTTAGCGTAAACAGCATAAAATCCTACTACCATCCAGTCAATGACAGACCAGGAAAGACATATTGCGGTGTGGAACAACTGCCTGAGGATCATAGAAAGCAATATTGAGCCCCAGCAGTTCAACACATGGTTCAAGCTCATCAGGCCTGTCTCCCTGGAGGGCTCCAAGCTGGTAGTGGAAGTTCCGTCGGACTATTTCCGTGAATATATTGAAGGTGCATACCGTGACCTTATAAAGATGACTCTCCTCCGTGCTGTCGGCGCAGATGCACAGCTCTTTTATCTTGTCCATCCGGTTCATGACAAGGAAGGGATGCTGCTGCCCGCACAAAAGGCAGCAACGCCGGTGAACGATACCGTTTCAATCAATACCTTCCAGCCCACAGGAAACCCCAGCCCCTTTGTATATCCCGGAGTCCAGCGTCTTAAAATCGACCCGCGCCTTAATCCGGTCTACTGCTTCTCCAACCTCGTGGAAGGTGACTGCAACCGCCTTGGCATCAATGCGGGTGAAAGCATTTCCATGGCTCCAGGAAAGAATCCTTTCAATCCGCTGTTCATATTCGGCGGTCCCGGCCTTGGGAAGACGCATATCGCGCAGGCTATCGGCATAGACATAAAGGAACGCTTCCAGAACCTGGTCGTACTTTATGTTTCCGGTAACGAATTCAAGACCCAGTACATGAATGCCGTAAAAGGCAACCGTATCGTGGATTTCATAGCCTTCTATCAGAGGATAGACGTTCTTATCGTCGATGATATCCATGAGCTTCTGGGCCCCGGTTCCCAGAATGCATTTTTCAATGTATTCAATCACCTGCACCAAAACGGAAAGCAGCTTATCTTCACGTCGGACCGCGCCCCTTCCGATCTTCAGAACTTTGAAGAGCGCCTCCTGTCCCGATTCAAATGGGGCCTTTCCGTAGAGCTCACCCGTCCGGATTATGCGACACGTCTGGAAATGCTCAGGAGCCGTGCCTCAAGGGAAGGCGTCAGCCTGCCGGAAGATGTCCTGGAATTCCTCGCAACGCGCGTAAATACCAATTTCCGCGAACTTGAAGGAACACTTACGTCCCTCCTTGCAAACGCCACGCTCGCTCACCGTGAACTCACCGTGGAGCTGGCAGAAAGCATTACCGGAAAGATAGTAGGGGAGACCAAGACAGAACTAACTATCGACACAATCGTGGACACCGTATGCGAATACTTCAATATTACGCGTGAAACAATGGTTTCAACGTCCCGCAAGCGCCAGATAGTCCAGGCAAGGCAGATTGCAATGTACGAATGCCGCACCCTCATCCCCACATGTTCGCTGTCCACAATCGGCGCGGAACTTGGCGGAAAGGACCATGCAACGGTACTGCATTCATGCACAACCGTGCAGAACCTCAAGGATACGGACAAACTGTTCCGTCAGTGGGTACAAGACATAGAATCGATGCTTACAGTAAGCGTGGAAGCGTAGCAGCGATGGCCATCGGCCAAAACTAAAGCCCCGTCACCGGGGCTTTTTTGTTATACTCGCATAAGCTCGATTGCTTTGACGGGGTCTGGAGCGCGGAAGATGGAACTTCCTGCAACCAGGATTTCCGCTCCGGCCTTTTTCAGGAGCACCGCATTTGAGGGATCCACCCCGCCGTCAACTTCGACTGGAATGCCTTGACAGCCAAGACTGTCAAGTTCTGCACGGACGGCCTTGATGCGGTCCAGGCTTTCGGGGATGAACTTCTGGCCTCCGAAGCCAGCAAATACGCTCATGATAAGGACGAAGTCTACCTTGTCCAGATACGGGAATATCTTTTCTACGGGGCAGTCCGGATTTATGACAATTCCGGCCTTGACACCAAGGGAATGTATCAACGAAATGACCTCCGGAGTGCGTTCCCGGGCTGCCTCAAAGTGGAAACTGATCATCGAAGCCCCGGCTGCAGCAAACCTCTGTACATACTTTTCCGGATTAACTATCATGAGGTGCACATCAAGCGGTTTCTGCGCAGCAGAGGCGATGGCCTCTACAACCGGAAAACCGAAGGAGATGTTGGGCACGAAAGTGCCGTCCATGATGTCCAGATGGAATATATCGGCATAATTGTTGACCAGTTCCACGTCTTTTTCAAGGTGGAGGAAATCGGCCGCGAGGATGGAGGGAGCGATGAGCATTATCTGAAGTTTACGACAACGTGTTCAAGATGCTTTACAAACTTGTCCAGGGATGCCAGTTCGAGCTTCTCACCAGGGGCGTGGACTCCGCGGAGGGTGGGGCCGAAGGAGATCATGTCAAGGTCGGGGAACTTCTCCAGGAACAGGCCGCATTCCAGACCGGCGTGGATTGCAAGCACAAGCGGTTCAACGCCGAAGAGCTCCTTGTAGGAATCTACGGCGACTTCGAGGATGTGGGACTTGAGGTTGGGTTTCCAGCCGGGATATTCACCGTGGTGCTCTGCATCGAAGGTGCCCAGGAAGAAGGCAGCCTCGACCCTTTCTGCCATGGCGTGAAGCTCTGATACCACGGAACTTCTCTGGGATGTAATCACGGTGAGGACATCGTCCTTTATATGTGCCGCCGCAAGGTTGGTGGAGGTTTCTACGAGGCCGGGAATGTCCGGGGACATTTTCTCCACTCCGTGCGGAACTGCAAGCAGGGTAGTGATGATATTCGCGGCATCACCTTCTGAAATGGGCTTCAGGGCGCATTCCGCAGCTTCTGCCGATGCATGGACTCCGGGGTCTGAAGCTGCGTATTCCTCCGAAAGGAGTTTGCTGAAGGCGGTAACATCGTCAACCATTTCCTGGAATTCATCGGCAGGAACGGCAAGGATGGCCTCTGCTTCACGGCAGATGGCGTTGGGCTTGTTGCCGCCGTCGATGGAAAGGAGCTGCCAGTCATACTGCATCTCTGTATAGAGGAAGCGGACAAGTTCGCGCAGGGCGTTTGCCCTCTGCTTGTTTATGTCGTCTCCACTGTGACCGCCCTGTGCTCCGGAGACCTTCACGGAAATGGTCTTGTAGCCCTTTCTGAGGGGTTCTCTCTCAAAACTGAAGGTCGCAGTCGTGTCCATTCCGCCCGCGCAGCCTACAAACATCTGTCCTTCATCTTCCGAGTCCAGGTTGATGAGGGTCTTTCCTGAGAAAAAGCCTTTCTCCAGGGCAAAGGCGCCGTCCATTCCCGTCTCTTCCGATATGGTGAAGAGGCATTCCAGCTTCCCGGTGGGAAGGTCGCTTTCCAGAAGCGCAAGGCAGGCCGCCACGCCGATGCCGTCATCTGCGCCCAGGGTAGTATTCTTTGCAATCATCCAGCCGTCCTCAATCTCATAGGGAATGGCCTGGGTGAGAAAGTCGAATTCGAAGCCTGCATTCTTTTCGCATACCATGTCCTGGTGGGCCTGGAGTACAAGCGTGGGAACATTTTCCTTGCCTGATGCGGCTTCCTTGACAATGAGCACATTGCCGGTTTTGTCGGTCTTGCATTCAAGAGAATGGTCTGCGGCAAATTTCTGAAGCCATGCAGTCATGGGGCCTTCATGGCCGCTTTCGCGGGGAACGGAAGTGATTTCCTTGAAAATCTTGAGGACAGAGTTGGAATCCATAATATATTGTCAGTTTAAGTCTTCCAAAGTTACAAAATAATCCTTGTAATGACAAAATGTCATACCACTTTGAGTTGGCTCCTTTTTTGATTATATTTGTAAACTGAAAAACTATAAACATTTTATGATAACTCATGACCTCCGGCTCATTGCCGACGCCATACTTGACAAGAAAGGGAGCGATGTCATTTCCCTGGACCTCAGGAAGATAGACGGTGCAATCACGGATTTCTTCGTAGTCTGCGATGCTTCAAACACCACACAGGTGGGTGCAGTTGCAGACAACATCGCACTCAAAATGAAGGAAGAAGGCCACACTCTCTACCGTTCCCAGGGTGAACAGAACAATTTCTGGATCATCCAGGACTACGGTAACATAGTCGTGCACGTTTTCCTGAAGGAATACAGGGATTTCTACCGCCTGGAAGACCTCTGGGCCGACGTCCCCCGCAAAGAATACAAAGAGCAGCGAAAGAAAAAAGCATCAGATGGCACAAAAGAACAATAATGGCGGAAAGAAGGGCTTCTCCTTCACCCTGAATCTTTCCTGGATATATATCCTGATACTCATCGGCATAGGATATCTCCTTTTCCGTAACCAGAATTCATCCTCCCCGGAGAAGGTGGAATGGGCAGAAGTCCAGACCATGATCAAGAGCGGTGACGTGGCCGAAATCGTCTTTGTGAGAAATGATTACAAAGGCGAAATCAAAATACGTCCCGAGCGCCTGGCAAAATATGCAGACCGTTACCGTGGCGGCGTCCCCCCGAAGAGGGCTCCGCACATGTATTTCCTCGTTTCCAGCAAATTCGATCCAGAAACCACCTTCGAGGCCCTGAACAGCGAGCTTCCTGCAACCGATCAGTTCAAGGTGGTCATCAAAAACGAAGATCATATCTGGGGAGATGTCTTCCAGATGATATTCCCGCTTCTGCTGCTGGTCCTGTTCTGGGTACTCATTTTCCGCGGTATGAACCGCGGCATGGGCAGTCCCGGTGCAGGTGGAATGAACCCTTTCAATACCGGTAAGTCAACTGCCCGCGAAACCGAAAAAGGTGACGTCAAGGTTACCTTCAAGGACGTGGCAGGCCTGTATGGAGCGAAGGAGGAGGTGATGGAAATCGTGGACTTCCTGAAGAATCCCGGCAAATACACTTCCCTTGGTGGCAAAATTCCGAAAGGAGCGCTCTTGGTCGGCCCTCCCGGAACCGGAAAGACCCTGCTTGCAAAAGCTGTTGCCGGTGAAGCGAATGTTCCGTTCTTCTCCATATCCGGCTCCGATTTCGTAGAGATGTTCGTAGGCGTGGGTGCATCCCGCGTGAGGGATCTCTTCCGCCAGGCAAAGGAGAAGGCACCCTGCATCGTTTTCATCGATGAAATAGATGCTGTGGGCCGGGCACGTGCAAAGAACGGCGGTTTCTCCTCCAACGACGAGAGGGAAAACACTCTTAACCAGCTCCTTACAGAGATGGATGGCTTCGGCACAAACAGCGGCGTAATTGTCCTTGCGGCCACAAACCGTTCCGACATACTTGACCAGGCCCTTATGAGGGCAGGCCGATTCGACCGCCAGATTCACGTGGAACTTCCGGAATTAAAGGAGAGGGAAGAGATCTTCAACGTGCATCTCCGTGGCATCAAGCTGGGCGAAGACTTCAACGTCACCTTCATGGCAAAGCACACCCCGGGCTTCTCCGGTGCCGATATTGCCAACGTCTGTAACGAAGCGGCCCTCACCGCGGCAAGGCGCAACCACAGTGCTGTCATGCAGCAGGACTTCCTTGATGCAGTAGACCGTATAATCGGCGGCCTTGAGCGCAAGTCCAACACCATAATGACTCCCGCCGAAAAACGCACCACCGCATACCATGAGGCTGGTCATGCCCTCGTAGGCTGGCTCCTCCCTTATGCCGATCCCGTCTTCAAGGTCTCCATCATCCCCAGAGGCAATGCCCTGGGTCTTACATGGAGCCTCCCGGAAGAGAGAAAGAACTGGTCCCGCAGCGTCATGATGGACCACATGTGCCAGCTCATCGGCGGCCGCGTTGCAGAGGAAATCCTCAATGGGGAGCCTTCTACCGGAGCTTTGAACGACCTTGAAAGAATGACCGGCATGGCATATGCCATGGTCCAGTACTATGGAATGTCAGACAAGGTTGGCGCACTTTCCTTCTATGACTCCACTGGTGCGCGCGGCTACAATCTGGTCAAGCCCTATTCAGAGAAGACCGCTGAGGCAATGGATGCAGAGGTGAAGGCAATCGTCAAGGATGTGCATGACCGCACCCGCAAGCTCATAGATGAGAACAAGGACGGTTTCATGAAACTTGGTTCACTGCTTCTGGAAAAAGAAGTTATCTTTGCAGAAGATATAGAAGCTATCCTTGGGCCCAAGGTGAAACCCGCTGAAGAAGACCGCTTTACAGAAAGCTCAGAAGAATGAATACAACAGTTAAAAGGACTATTTCCGGAGCCGTTTTTCTGGCAGTCATGCTTGCAGGACTGCTCATCCATCCGGCTCTCTATGCCTTGCTTTTTGTGTGCATGTGCTGCGGAATGCTTGCAGAGTTCTACAAGATAACCATGGGAAACCGCTACATGCTTCCCCGTTTTTTTGCAATACTCCTGGGAGGACTTGCTTTCCTTGCCGTTTTCGGTATCACGGGCTTTGGCCTTCCCAACAAGGTTGTGAACATATCGGCATTGTTCCTCCTTGCCATTATGATATCCACTCTGCTGGAGAAGGACAGGAGCGATTTCCATCTTACCGCATTCATCTATACCGGTCTTCTCTATATTGCCCTTCCTCTGGCACTTGCCAATTTCGTGGTATTCCGTGATGGCAGTTTCAACGGACTCCTCATGGTGGCATTCTTCTGCATTATATGGGCAGGGGACGTCGGCGCTTACTGTTTTGGAATGCTTTTCGGGCAGAAGGGTGGCAAAAAACTGTTTCCCAGCATTTCACCCAAGAAATCCTGGGCCGGCTTCTGGGGAGGACTCTTCCTTGCCGCGGTGGCTTCAGTCCTGCTTTGCGTCACGGGGCTTTTCCCGTTCCCGTGGTGGCATTGCATACTGCTGGCCATAATAATGAACGTCCTTGGTACTTTCGGAGACCTTTTCGAATCACAGTGGAAACGCAGTTTCTCCGTAAAGGATTCAGGTAACATAATCCCCGGCCACGGCGGCCTGATGGACCGTTTTGACAGCGCAATTTTCGCTATCCCCGCCGGTTTCATCTATCTTGCTATTAACGGACTTGTATGAGATTCATAAAACTCGACACTGACTCCTACGGCACCATTTTCTCCAGCTGGTGTGTCTGTGCTGTCCTTATTTTTATTGACGCCTGGTTGATCCACAACCTGTGGATAAGCATTCCCATAGCGCTGGTACTAATTAGCTTCATGGTATTCATTACCTATTTCTTCCGTGTGCCCAACAGGGATGTTCCCGAGCACGAAAACCATCGCCTTGTAACTTCAGTTGCAGACGGCAGGGTAGTCATAGTGGATAAGGTTTTCGAAAAGGAGTATCTCCGGCAGGATTGCATTCAGGTATCCGTATACATGGATTTCTTTGATGTACACTGCAATTTCTGGCCCATCAGTGGGGTAGTGGAGTACTACAAGTATCACCCCGGAAAATACCTGCTTGCCTTCCATCCCAAGTCCTCAGAGAAGAATGAGCATTCATCCTCTTGCCTGAGGAACCAGTACGGCAGGGTGTTCTTCAAGCAGATTGCAGGGACTTTTGCAAGAAGGATTGTCTGCTATTCAGAGCCGGGAAAAATGGAGAATCGCGGCGATCAGTGCGGCGTCATCAAGTTCGGTTCCAGGATAGACATTTTCCTTCCCCTTGATGCCGAAATCAAAGTTGCAGTAGGGGATAAGGTAAGGGCCGTGGAAAGCGTTATCGCCGTCCTTCCAGATCAGAAGTAATCAGTTCTACAAGCTTTGAAACAGCCTCGTTCTCAGGTATATGCCTAAGGACGGGGTCTTTTTTTCGGTACAGGGTAACCTTACCGGCCCCTTCTCCGACATAGCCGTAGTCGGCATCGGCCATTTCTCCGGGGCCGTTGACGATACATCCCATTACGGCAATGACTATGTCCTTGAAGCCGGAGGTGGCTTCCTTTACCTTGTTGAAGGTTGTTTCAAGGTCGTATTTCGTTCTGCCGCATCCGGGGCATGCAATGTACTCCGGCTTGTAAAAACGCCTCCTGCAGGCCTGCAGGAGCTCATCCCTGAGGTCGGGAATGCCGGGAACGGATATGTCCACGTCGTCTATCTCCCTTGAAAGCAGGGGCTTTCCATAATCGCAGGCAGCCTTGAGAAGGACAAGCTCCCTTTCATCGGCAGGTCCGAATCCTTCCTCTACGGGGAGGCCATATCTGGAAGCGAGGTAGTAGCCGACGGGAAGTTCCTTCTCCGGATCTTCTGTAAGGGAGACCCTCACCGTATTGCCGATGCCTTCCTGAAGAAGGGTTGAAATGGCGACGCATGACTTTATGCGGCCGCTGTCTCCGTTTCCGGCTTCGGTAACACCCACGTGCAGCGGAAATACCACTCCGCGCTCCTGCATCATGCGCGCAAGGGCCCTGTAAGCCTCTACCATGACCACAGTGTTGGATGCCTTGAGAGACACTACCACATTGTAAAACTCCTTGTCGATGCACATCTCTATCCACTCCATGGCTGCGAGGGCCATAGCTTGAGGTGTGTTGCCGAACTTCTCAATGATATACTTTCCCAGGGAACCGTGATTGAGGCCGATGCGGATGGCCTTCCCGTACTCTTTGCAGTCATCCAGGAATTCCCCGAAAAGGACACGGGCGCGGGCATGGTCTGCATGGAAATTGCCGGGGTTGATACGGACCTTATCGGCCACCCGCACCGCTGCCTTGGCGATTTCTGCCGAGAAGTGTACATCGGCGACGATGGGGACGGTGATGCCGTCACTGTGAAGGAAGGTACGGATGCGTCCCAAGGCATCGACATCCTGAAGCGAAGGGGTGGTTATCCTGATGAGACGGGCACCGGCGGCTGCCAGACGGCGGCACTGGTCCACGGTTGCATCGACATCGGCAGTGGGGGTGTTGCACATGGTCTGGACAACGATGGGATGCTCGCTGCCGATAAGGACGTCTCCTACTTTTACTGTAAGGGTTTTCATTGGTTCTCTACGATTTCTTTGGCCATTTTCCTTAGCTGGCCCCTTGTATGACCATGGCGCGGGGAAAGGTGATAATAAATGCCGAAGGTGGGCGCAAGGTCAAGCGGATAGGCAAAGCGGTAATAATACGGGCTGGCATAATCCGGGTTCCAGAACGACTCCCAGCCCCATTTCACCTGCACGTTGAAATGAATCTCTATCGGATCCAGCATGATGCCGAAGCCAAGGCCTCCCTGGACTCCGTAGGTCCAGCGCCTGTCATAATCGCGGAAGGCATTTACGAATTCGGTATATGCCGATGATTCATAGGCCGCGTCAAGAGTCCTCTGAATGGAAGTACGGTAGCCTCCGTAAAGACCTGCCTTTATCATCAGCTTGAAAAACTCAGAAGCATCGAGATGGAAATGGGACAGGAAGAACACCTCCGGAACCTTCATCGATATCCGGTAGGCTCCTGATTCTGTTGCCCTGTTTCCGGTTTCCTCGTTTGCCTTGAATTCATAGCCCTCGTAATTCTGCTGCATGCCGAACTCCATTCCCATATTGGGGAAGATGCCGAACATCGTGAAATGCCGTATTACGGAAAAACCGTATACAGGGTAATCCAGATGCCATTTTACGAGCCTCGTGGGATTGAAGTATCCGTACTGGAGGGAAGCTCCGCCAAAGACACCTATCTCCCAGTAATCATTTGGCTTTACGGTCTTGATTTCTATGCTGTCAAGATACTCCGGTGTGACATTCTCGGGGAGGGAGAAGAACTCGGCGTCAATGTCCGTCTGGGCATTGGCAAGAAGTGTAGAAATGAGCAGCACTGCTGATGACAGAAGGAACTTTCTCATTTGAACATCTCCTCCATATCTACGTTCCAAAGCATCTCAGCCTTCTCAAGGACCTTGATCATGAACTGGTCGTCCAGCTTGAAGAAACGCACCTTTTCCGGCTGTTTATGCTCAAGGAGGTTGCCGGTATCGACTATGTTGTTGCGGTTGATGTCTTCAGTCATCCTTATGCAGTAACTTCCGGCCTTGAGGTAGGGGAATACCACGGGGCCGTCCTTGTCAACAATGAGAGTACGGACTATCTTGTCCCGCTTTTCGGTGAGAAGGTCTATGATGTACTTTTCATGCACTCCGGAAAGCTCCAGAGTAATGGAACTGAGCTTTTCGTCAGTGGGAAGGGTAACCTTGAGTTCAGTGGAATCATTGTAGAAGCCGTTGACGTCCTGGAATACCCTGTAGGGGATTTTCAGATAGTAATCATATCCCGTCTGGAAAGGCTCGGTGGGCATTATGGAGTATTTCCTGAGATTGGTGGAATCCCTGGTTATGTTTATGTTTCCGAAGGACTCCTGCTGGCGTGGATTGACCTTCCTGAACTTAAGGGAGTCCCAGGCCTCGGCAATGATGGGATACTTGAACTCGATCTGGAAACCGTTCTGTTCGATGGATGTGGCATCGGCAGTGGTGGTCATGACGGCGATGGTGTCCTCGTGCTTGCGGTCCCTCGAGGATTTCATCATCTCGGCCCGGATTTCCTTTGTGATGGCAAGCTTGACGGTTTCCTCCGTGGGCCTCAGGCGGCCAAGGGTGTCGGTCTTGTCGTAATTGATTACAAGCTGCAGAGTATCAGGCATTTTGCGCTGGTCGTTGACCCAGAGTTCAAGCGAGTCCTTCTGGGGATTGAACTGGCTGATGAGCTTGTCGGCAGCCACTCCCTTTATCCTGAGTGCGTTGATTCTGGTATCCGGCGCCATGAATGTGAGGTATGCAGTGCGGAGCCCCACCCTTTCCTTCTTCACGATATACTGCTTTGAGGGTCTCTCACGGAATACGTTCAGCTCGATGTCTGTCTTTCTGGCAAGGCACAGGGCGGTGTCCTTCATGTCGAATTTCTTGAACTCGTAGATGGAGTCGTTGTACACAGTGCGGGGCCTGAAAACGGAATCCAGGAAAGCTATGCTTTCACTTTCCGGATCGTAGATATTGTTGTTGTTGGCATCGCGTATGGCATATATGCGATATACGGTATCCTGGATGTTACGAAGGCTGAAGTAACCCCAGTCATCGGTCTTTGCCGCCGCGACAGGACGTTTTTTAAGGACAGCGGAGTCTGAGTGGTCCTTGTACAGGAGGACGGTTGCGCCCTTGACGGGCATGAGCGTGTTGCAGTCCTGGACCATGCCCGTCATGCACATGGAGTCTATCTTTTCACCGGTAGAGAACACAAGGGTGAAGCCCTGGAAGATATTGCCTTCATTGTTGTCGGCAATGGCACCGGTAAGGTCAAGGGTATAGGTGGTGTTGGAGTCAAGGTCGCTTTCGAAAGTGACTTCCACGGATTTTCCCCGGATTACGGCCTTGGGCTTTTTCTCCAGCGGGGGAGAAAGGAAAATGCCGTTTGCATCCTTTATCTTTACGTACTCGTCAAACCAGAAACGCACTTTGGTCTTGTGGGTTGGAACGTTGACGGTCCCGGGAAGGGGATACACTTTGGTGATTACCGGAGGAATGGTATCCTTTGCCCCGCCGGATGGTGGCGTGGTTGTATTTGCGCAGCCCTGCGGGAACATCATTGCTCCCAGAACCATGGCTGCAGGAACGAGCGGTAACAGTTTCTTCAGCTTCATATTGCGGTTCTGCTTACATTTTCTATGCCTTCAATCGAAGAAAGCTTCTTTATCATCTTTTCAAGTATCTCCCTTGAACTGATGTAAAGGTCGATATAGCCCTCGAAAACGCCGCTGTCGGCCGACAGGGTGAGTTTTCTCATGTTCACGCCCATCACAAGCGAAAGATAGCGGGTTATTTCATTGAGAAGGCCCACGCGGTCTATACCCCTTATGGATACCCTCACAAGGAAGGATTTGTCCTCGGCCTGTTCGAGCCATTGGGGGACCACCACCCAGTCTCCATGGGTTGCAGCGATGCTTTCTGCAACGGAGCAGCTCTTCTTGTGCACGGTGATTGTGCTGTCCGGAGACTTGAATCCAACGACGGGGTCTCCGGGAATAGGGCTGCAGCAGCTTGCAATCTGGAACCTCCCTCCATGCTCTACACTGCCGATGATATATGTCTTGCTCTCCTCGTGATGGGGCTTGGGCTTTTCATCGAGCCTGAGAACCCTTCGAATCCAGGACGAGCCGGAAGAGGATGTGTTCTTGTTAAGGATTTCGCCTATGTTGCTTATGGAAATTGAGCCGGAACCGATGCCGAACAACAGTTCTTCACGGCTTTCTGCCTCAAAGGCGGTTTCGAGTTTGTGGAAACTACGTTCGTCAAGCTTTAATCCAAGACTGTCAATCTGGGCCTGAAGCATTGTGCGTCCAAGTTCTACGGTCTGCTTGCGCTGGGCCTTGAAATAGTCCGAGACCTGGTTCCTTGCCTTTCTGGTCTTGAGGAACTGGAGCCAGTCGCTCTGGGGACGGCCGTCTTCGGCAGTGATGATCTCTACCTTGTCGCCAGTCTTGAGAACGTGTTTCAGGGTGACCAGCCTCTGGTTCACCTTGGCCGCAATGGCCTTGTTGCCAACTTCCGTGTGGATGAGATATGCGAAATCAAGGGCCGTGGAGCCTTTTTCCATTATGCGCTGTTCACCCTTCGGAGTGAACACGTAGATTTCGGTGGAGGTAAGGTCGTTGTGGATGATGTCAAGGAGCTCAAGGGCATTTACGTCAGGATTGGAAAGAATCTCAGTGATGTGTGAGAGCCAGAGATCCATTTCGTTCTCTCCTTCGCCCAGGTAGCCGTTTTTCTTGTATGTCCAGTGCGCGGCGATACCTTTTTCGGCAATGTCATCCATGCGCCTTGTGCGGATCTGGACTTCAACCCATATTCCGGAAGGGGAGAGCAGTGTACAGTGAAGCGCCTCATAGCCGTTCTGCTTGGGGCGTTTTACCCAGTCACGGAGGCGCTCAGGCATGTACCTGTAAATATCTGTGATGATGGAGAAAATACGGTAGCACTGGTCCCTTTCGGTTTCATTGGAGCGGTTCTCAGGTTCAAAGATAATCCTGATTGCGTAAAGGTCATATACCTCTTCGAAAGGTATCTGCTTGGTCTGCATCTTGTGCCATGCAGAGTAAGGAGTCTTTACCCTTTTCTTGATCTCGAAATTGAAGCCTACGTCCTTCAGGGCATTTTCTATGGGTTCGCAGAATTCCTGCATTTCCTTGCCCTTTTCGGCCACGCTGCGGTCTATCCTGTTCTTTATCTCCTCATAGGCTTCCGGCTCCTTGTAACGAAGCCAGATGTTCTCCAGTTCGGATTTTATGCCGTAAAGGCCAAGGCGGTGGGCAAGGGGGATAAAGATGAACATGGTCTCGGAGAGGATCTTGTCCCTCTTGTGCTCCGGCATGTGTTCAATGGTACGGCAGTTGTGGAGGCGGTCGGCAAGTTTGATGAGAACAACCCTCACATCGTCATTCATTGTGAGGAGGATACGCTTGAAATTCTCTGCCTGGAGGCTCTGCTGGGAGATGTCTGTTCCGCGGGTCTTCTCCTCCGTGTCAAGGACGTTCTTGATTTTGGTGAGGCCGTCCACAAGGGAGGCTATCTTGTCCCCGAATCTTTCGCGGAGGTCTTCTACGGTATAATCCGTGTCTTCGACCACGTCGTGCAGAAGGGCTGCGGAAATGGACTTGTAACCCAGTCCTATCTCGTCCACGACTATCCGGGCGACTGCAATGGGATGGATCATGTATGGTTCCCCGCTGCGCCTCCTCACGTTCCTGTGCGCGTCATTTGCAAATTCGAAGGCACGCCTCACCACCTCAAACTCCTCCTCGGATGCACATCTTTTCCTTGCTGCTTCCTCGAGGACGGCCCATTCGGCCTGGATTACTTTATAGTCTTCTTCTGTGAACTGCGAAAAACTCATAGCTTGTTCATGGTTTTTTGTATTCTCTCCCTTCGGCTGCGGAGAACTTCTTCATTCATATGGTCGATATCTTCCGAGGTGACTCTCTGCTTGTCTACATTCTGGAAGGCATAGGAGAGTTCAGCCCCGTAAAGGATGATTGTCCATCCCAGGTTAAGCCATATCATGAAGAGCGGAATCGCGGCCAGGGCGCCGTAAACTGCACTTTGTTTGGCCACCATAACCTGTGTTTCCAGATACAGGTACTGGACTCCGGTAAATACAAGGCCGGAGATGAGTGCAGCCTTTATGGCATGCCTGTACAGCACCTTGGTACCCGGGATATACTTGTACATTATGGATATGATAAAGACGGCGGCAGCGGCAAAGAGCAGCCAGCTCGTAAATTTCTTGATGCTCTCAGTAAGCATGGTTCCACCCGGGATAATGAGATCCAGAACATGTGAATACACCACGGAACCGGAGAAAAACAGAATGACTACGAATGGAGCAAGTATCGTTATGCCGATTATTATGCCCATCATCTTGAAGAAGTTCTGCTCCTTGTCCACCTTCCAGACATTGTTAAAGACCTTGCGCACAGTCATCATCAGGTACAGGACTATCCACACGAAGGAAGCCATGGAAACAAATCCGAAGAGGCCGCTCTCTGCCGTTATCACGATATTATCGGCAGCCTGCAGGAGGCTTTCAATGAGCTCTTCCTCATGGCCGATATTTGAGTACAACACCTGCGCGAAGGTGTCACGGAGTCCAAGGCCGTCCGTAAGGTAAAAGCCGATAGCGACTGCCGGAACCAGGGACAACATGCTCCTATATGCAAGGGCGGTTATCTGATAGCCGATTTTCTGGTCGATGAAGGTGTTGTACATGAGCACAACGGTCTTGAGGTCCCTCACAAGACGCCCTTTCCAGCGCGTGAAGTCTTCCTCCCTCAGGAACCATATATCGTGGGTGAGGAACTTCAGAATGCGCGTAATCCAGATGGAAATCCACCGGATTATCACCGCAATCTTATGTAAGAACTTCTTCATCTAAAACAGCGTAGGTTCTTCGATTATGGTGTTTACCGTGTTTCCGGAAGCTGGAATCATTGCGCGGAAATCGGCCTCGGAAATGACGGGGACACCAAGTTCTGCGGCCTTTTTAAGTTTCTCCGGACCGGGCTTTTCCCCTGCAAGGAGACAGGCGGTTTTTCCGCTTACGGAGGAACCGGCCTTGCCGCCGTGGGCCTCGATGAGGGCCTTCATTTCGTCACGGGAGATGGAGAAGTTGCCGCTTATCACGATGGTCTTTCCTTCAAGGGCTGCCGATGCCTTCTGCGCCGGCGCCTCAACGGAAAAACGCAGTCCTGCAGCCTTCAGCGCCTCAATTTCGGCAATATTGTCTTCATCCCTGAAATAGGCGAAGACACTGTCTGCGATGACTCCGCCAACCTCCGGCACTTCCAGGAGTTCATCCTTTCCTGCCGATGCCAGGCGGTCTATGTCTCCGAAATGGCGGGCTAAGTCACGGGCTGTGGTTTCCCCGACAAAGCGTATGCCCACAGCGAACAGGACCCTTTCGAAGGGAACTGATCTGGACACATCGATGGAGTCAAGGAATCGGCTCACGGACTTGTCCTGCCAGCCTTCGAGCGAGATAATGTCCCATTTGCCCAGCTTATAGAAGTCTGAGGGCTTTTTTAGAAGACCGGCATCAAAGAGCTGTGAGACAGTTGCTTCCCCGCAGAGGATATTCATGGCCTTTCTGGAGACGAAGTGCTCCAGCCTGCCTTTGATCTGTGTAGGACAGCCCTTGGAGTTGGGACAGAACCATTTGGCTTCGCCCTCTTCGCGCACAAGGGGAGTGCCGCAGTCCGGACATACGGCAGGGAATGCCGGTCTCACAGCGCCGGGAGCGCGTTTTGATTCTTCTACACCGGTTATTTTGGGGATTATCTCTCCGCCTTTTTCTACGTATACATAATCTCCTTCATGGATGTCCAGCATGCGGATCTGGTCTTCATTCACCAGAGTTGCGCGCTTGACCATGGTGCCGCTGATGAACACCGGTTCCAGATTTGCAACAGGGGTTACGGCACCCGTACGGCCCACCTGATAGTCAATCGACAGGATGGGGGTAAGGGCCTGTTCTGCCTTGTACTTGTATGCGACAGCCCAGCGCGGGCTCTTTGCAGTATATCCAAGTTCCTCCTGGATGTCCAGTTCATTCACCTTGATCACTATGCCGTCAGTGGCATAGGGGAGGTTCTTGCGCTCTGTGTCCCAGTAGGAAATGAAATCTTCTATTTCTGCTATTCCGTGGCAGGTTCTGCGGTGTTCTGAAACAGGGAGGCCCCAGGAAGCGGCGGCAGACAGCGCAGCATCGTGTGTAGGGTAGTCCAGCTGGCCGGCAGGAATGTGGTAAAGGGTACAGAAAAGGCCGCGGGAAGCGACTTCTTCGCTGTCTTGCAGCTTCAAAGAACCGCTTGCGGCATTACGCGGATTGGCAAATGGCATCTCCTCCTGGATTTCCCTTTCCCGGTTGAGCCTGTCAAACGACTCGTAAGGCATAAGGACCTCTCCGCGGATTTCGAATTCCTCAGGTATATTCTCTCCTTTGAGCTGTACAGGGATGTTGCCGATGCGCTTTGCATTTGCCGTGACGTCATCTCCCATGACGCCGTCGCCACGGGTAAGTGCACGGAAAAGCCTTCCGTTTCTGTATGTAAGACAGATTGCAGTTCCGTCGAATTTAAGCTCACAACTGTAGGAGAAATTCCTGCCCTGGAGTGCCTTGGACACCCTTTCCGAGAACTCTTCCACTTCACCGGTGCTGTATGTATTTGCAAGTGAGAGCATGGGATAGCGGTGCTTTCTCTTGACGAATCCGGTGCCGATATCGCTGCCGGGACGGCGGGTGGGGGAGTCTTCGGTTATGAATTCGGGAAACTCTGCCTCAAGCGCCTCAAGTTCATGCATAAGCGTGTCAAACTCGTAGTCAGAAATCACGGGTGCATTCTCTACATAGTATAGTCGGCTGTTCTCGTTCAGAACGGCCCGGAGTTCATCTATACGCGCTTTTGCTGCATTCTTTTCCATAATTTACAAATTTAGTAAAAATCCGTCTTTATTTCAATATTGCTTAAAATTTTTAAAATGGCTATATTTGTAGATTAGAAATTGCGTTACAAAGAACAAATTCCATTCACTTATGAAAGATTCCATTATCATCCTCTGCGGAGGCGGCCCGGCACCGGGTATGAACACCGTTGTAATGTCTGTTGCAAAGACTTTCCTTTCAAATGGTTACAGAGTAATCGGCCTTCACGGCGGATACAGCGGCCTCTTCTCAAGCACTCCCCGCACAGAGGATATCGACTTCTTCAAGGCCGATGCCTACTTCAACCGCGGTGGCTCCTACCTCCAGATGAGCCGTTTCAAACCCACTGACAAAGACTTTGAAGAGAACTTCAACCTTGGCCTTTTCCAGGAAAACAACATCAAGCTCCTGGTTACCGTCGGCGGTGACGATACCGCATCCACAGCAAACCGCATCGCAAAGTTCCTTGAGGCAAAGAAGTATCCCATCCACAACATCCACGTGCCCAAGACCATAGACAATGACCTTCCTCTGCCCGGCAACGCCCCCACCTTCGGCTTCAACAGCGCAAAGGATGAAGGCGCCCACCTTGCACGCACCGTCTATGAGGATGCACGCACCAGCGGCAACTGGCTCATCATCAGCGCTATGGGCCGCAGCGCAGGTCACCTGGCACTTGGTATCGGTGAGGCCACGCACTGCCCCATGACAATCATCCCGGAAATGTTCAACAAGACCACAATCACCCTTGACAAGATTGTGAACCTTGCCCTTTCCGCAATCATCAAACGCAATATCCTTGGCATCGGCTATGGCACCGTAGTGGTTGCAGAGGGCGTTTTCCATGACCTTGATCCCCAGGAAATCAAGAACGCTGGCGTTTCCATGACCTATGACGAGCACGGCCACCCCGAGCTTGGCAAGATCTCCAAGGCCGTCCTCTTCAACGATATCCTTGAGAAGAAATTCAAGGAAATCGGCCTCAAGGTCAAGACCCGTCCAGTTGAGATCGGTTACGATGTCCGCTGCCAGGATCCTATCGGCTATGACCTCACATACTGCACGGAACTTGCAATGGGAGCTTATGAACTCTTCGCAAAGGGAGAGACCGGCTGCATGGTATATGTCGATGCTTTCGGTACAGCCCATCCGCTCTATCTCAAGGACCTTCAGCAGGCCGACGGCAAGATTCCTCCTCGCCGCGTAGACATCGACGGAGGCACCTCCCGGAACTACTTCGGACACATCTGCCACTACATCACTCCGGCAGACTACGAGGCCGCAAAGAAGTATGTTCCCAACCCTGAGGCCTACGACTTCAAGAAAATCCTGAACTGGTAATCCGGTGGGAAAATTCAGAATCTACCAAATGCTTCCGCGCCTGTGGAAAGAGGGCAAGTTCTCTTCCATAGACGCGGAAAGCCTTTCATACATCCGTTCCCTGGGCATGGACTCCGTGTGGTATACGGGTGTAATCCGCCATGCCACAGCTGCCACTGAGAAGGTGGTAAAAGGAGAAGCCGGAAGTCCTTATGCAATAGTGGATTACTATGACGTAAACCCTTATCTTGCAAATAATAAGGATAACCGGATGAAAGAATTCCTTGAGCTGGTTGACAGGACCCACGAGGCCGGCCTCAAGGCCATAATCGACTTTGTCCCGAACCACGTCGCAAGGGAAAACGTGAACCTTGGAAGGAGGGACGATACTTCCGTCCACTGGGCTCCGGAGAACGACTTCTATTATTACCCTGGGGAAGAGTTGACTCTGCCAGCAGACTGCAAAGGGTACAAGGAATTCCCGGCCAAGGCTTCCGGCAACGCCTTCACTCCCGCACCCGGAATCAACGACTGGTGGGAGACCGTCAGGTTAAACTACTGTGACTTCCACACCGCCACCTGGGACAGGATGTATGACATCGTGCGTTTCTGGGCCCTGAGAGGCGTGGACGGCTTCCGCTGCGACATGGTGGAGATGGTCCCGCCTGAGTTCATGACCTGGCTCATTGCAAAGATAAAAGGGGAGTTCCCTGAGGTCATTTTCATTGCCGAAGTCTACGAGAAGCACAAGTACCGGATGTACATAGAGGAAGTGGGGTTTGACCTGCTTTACGACAAATCCTGCTTCTATGATACCCTGAGGGCTGTTTCGTGCAGCGGAGCATCGGCCACCGGAATATCCCGTGACTGGCAGTTCCTTGGAGACCTCCAGCCGCGCATGCTCAATTTCCTGGAAAACCACGACGAGCAGCGCCTGGCGTCCGATTTCTTCTGCGGAAGTCCGGAAAAAGGCTACGCCGCACTTGCGGTTTCACTCCTTTGGAACACGGCTCCGTTCATGCTCTACTTCGGCCAGGAGCAGGGTGAAAGGGGAATGGACAAAGAGGGCTTCAGCGGCCTTGACGGCAGGACCAGCATCTTCGACTGGAGTGCAAGGCACTTCGGTCCCGGAGAGGTCCTTACCGCATACAGGGAACTCCTTGAACTTGCAAAGCTTCCCGCCTTTAGGGAAGGGAAAACCTATGACCTCTGCTACTGCCAGGACGGTGCCTTCAACCCCCACCGCCATTTCGCCTGGCTCCGCTCTGACGGCAAAGAGACCTTCCTGATAGTATCCAACTTCGGCGATACTGCCGACATCACCGTCCGCATCCCGCCGGAGGCGCTGGACTACCTTGGCATCAAACTAGTGCGCACCGTGCATACGCTAACGGTTCAATCCCATGATTTTCAGGTGATTGAACTGCACTAGGCCATTTCCCTCCTGCATGACAGGAGCATGGCTGACTGCCGTCAAACAACAGGATGACGGCCAGGGGAACAAAAACGGTTAAAAATGTCAACGCGGACGTCGATGACGACGCGCGCAGTGACAAAAATGCCCGAAAATGTCAACGCAGACGTCGCGTGGATGGCAGCAGGGAGGTGGAGGCCTGCGTTCCTATTCGCCTCCACCTACCTGCTGCCACCCCTGAAATGCCACGAAATCCAAAATTCGCCTCTGATATGTACTTCGCGGCATGAAATGGGCCGTTAATGGACAAATAGTTGCCACGAAGTACAAAAATGGACTTCAGGATGTACCTCATGGCAATCGTTTACCAGTACAACTCTTAACTCAGGTTTTTTGACTTGATCCATTAAGCATCACAGACATAATTGAGTTTCTGTGAGTTTGAGCTATCCAATCGTTTTCTCCATCTTTGTATATAACTATTAAAATAAACAAGTCATGAAAGAAAAGAAAGAACAAAAAGACCATAGTGGTGTTATTGGTCTTGGAACAACGGCGACAGGAGCTGTTGGAAGTGCGGTAACGGTTGCAACTTTAGCCGGGGGAAGCGCCTCTGCATCTGCTATTACATATGCTTTAGCGGCCATAGGCGGAGTAGTGGGAGGTGGAATGGCGGCCGGACTAGGCCTTGTAATCGGAGGTCCCGTCGCTTTGGGAGTAGGAGCTTATGGCATTGCCAAAGCAGTGAAAAAAGTCAAAAAACAAAAAAAATAAAAAGCCATGGGAAATTACGACAGTGACTACGATGAAGAACACGGAGAGTACGATCCGAAAGAAGACATCGACATGATGTTCGATGAAGAAGACAAAGAAGAATTATACGGAGAATAAAAACAAAACGCGATGATGATTGTTCTATTTATTGTCGGAATTATTCTGATTCTGGAATTTGTAGGAGCACTGATATATGCAGGAAAATCCGCTTCCGGACTCACCTATGTTATCTGCAGGCCTTTCGGCATTCCTTTCAGCATGTTCTTTGGCTTTATAATCCGGATTCTGCTTATTGCTCTCGCGGTATTTTGTTTGGTAAAAAGCATACCCGTAATTTTCTGACGGAAGCGCAAGATATTAACCGAAGAGGATACTAGTTCCACAAAGCAGTAAGTCTCCAATGACTCACTTTATTAATCATAAAAGCAATAAAAATGAAAAGCAGATTGTCATTTCTAGCATTGTTTTTTAGTATCGTAACTTATGCGCAAAGTGGTATAGATTCGAATACCCTTACAAATACGATTGCGCTTGCCACAGCCGAAGACCTAGACTATGCGTGTGGTGACCTGATTTTATACTTCGATATTGATTCCGATTTTATTAAGAAATATTCTTCTGTTTCGGTGAGCGAAAGTACCTATGTCAAAGAGTTTGGCGAATATAAGCTTAAACCATATTCAGAGTATTCGGTTTTTGAAACAAACGATGGAATGATAACAATAAATGGCATTGAATATGATTTCATTCGTGATGGCTATTTCATAAAAAAGAGAAACGCATACCTGATTTTTAATGGAAATGTCGGAGTCACTTATAATACGGAAGGAGTACGGCATAGCGAGATGATAAATCAAGTAGGAGGAACAGCAAAACTGGATGCAAATGGTCGAATAATTTTATGGTCTTGGTACAATCAACCGCTTTCTATCAGCTATAATAAAGAAGGGAAAATAAATTCTTTAGCGAAGACACACAAGTATACGATTGTATATAAAAACGATATCATCAGTGAAATAAGACAGACTCAATACTACACTAATAAATCTGCTTCTCAAAAAAATTCAATAAACTGGTACTATGAAGTTGTTGAAAAAAATGACGATGGGTACTGGACTGTAATTGATGAATATACACTGGAGTCCGGTGTTAAAACGAAAAATAAAAGATTTACACGTAAAATTAACTGATGAATTATGAGCAGACTAAGATTTATTATCTCTTTCATCACTGTACTGACTACTTTCTCGACAGTAAGAGCACAAGTCACATTTGACAAAACCTTTGTGAATAATAGTGTCATTTTGACTATACTCAACAAAGATCTTGAGCAATACAAAGCAAATTACGAAGAAGTCGTAAAGGAGAATGACCGGAATAAACTTGTAGATATTATTAGTTTATTGGCATCTTCTGATACTAAAACGCTCGAACATACTACAGTCAACATAGATTATTTTCCTTATAAAGGAGCCTTTGGGAAGTATTCTCCACTCAATAAAAAGGGAACTTTAAGATTATGTAATGACGAAACAACGATTCAAGCAGGCAAAATTAAAGTAGAAAAGAATGAGCCTAAAAAGATATTTCGCGGCGGTGGCAGTTTTACTGATGACAAGAATTATGTTCTCATTCAAAGCGCACTGGCATCAAAGAATCACCTGTACTATGATGATGGAAGTGAAGTAAAGGAATCGTATGTTAAAATTGATTCCAAGGGAAGAATTACAGAATATTGCATAGGTATTGATTATTCCGGTGTCGAATATAATGGACAAGGGGATATTGCATCTATCAAGAGATGGAGATATGACGGGAAAGGAAAGACAAAGAGTGTAAAAACTACTATCGTATTCACTTGGAAAGGCGGTAAGTTTACCAATATAACCTTTGGCTGGGTATATGACAAATTCCCCAACGAATATTCAAGCGAATACTTTTTTGAGCCGATCCAACATAATGATGAAGGTCTTTGGACAGAAGCCATCGTATATCATAAAGATGCGAATGCTTCCGAGAGTAAGGCAATCGATTTTGGCTTAGCACGAGAGTTATTTATGTAAAAAAGATGACTCAATTGAAATGGACTAATCTTGAGGAAGGCTTGAGAGCAGTGGAGATATAAGAAGATTAATGTGTATATTTGCACATGAAAAGATTGCTTCTGACTCTTCTATACGTTATTTTTCTCACCTGTTGTACCCCAGTAACCAATCCCGGAGTGCAGATACCTGAGATTCATGATGTGCAAATAACCATTTCGGCCCGTTCGGTGAAGATTTCTGCCACTTGCTCCCATCCTTCTGCAATAACATCCTGTGGATTTGAAATCCAAGGGACAGAAGGGGAAAGATATCCGTTCCGCACACAATGTGACGAGACGGGTATCTTCTCTTTCAAGGCCGATGGCTTAATTCCAGATTCGGACTACCGGATTAGGGCATTTATCGAGAATGGCTATCAGATTCGTTATTCGGATTGGACCTCATGCCACACCAAGCCTATACCTTCCTTTATCATCCGGTCAGAGGCCGGTGTCTTTTCTGCCACCTTATATGCCCAAGTTTCTTGTGAAGAGGGCCAGAAGGGATTCCTGTTTGGAGAATCGGAATCGATGTTGAAACCGTACCCTCTTTCTGATGGTGTTTGCCAGGTCAGCGGCCTTGAGCCTGCTCACAGTTACCGTTTCGCCGCTTACGTTGAAATGGATGGACTTGAAGAAAAATCTGAAATACAGACTTTTACGACAAAGGATTGCTTCTCGGATGTGACGGCCCTTATCGACGAAGACCGGAGCGTGCAACTCTCGGCGCAGATTTTGTTTGCAGACGAAGCCGTGCCCGAGACCTCCGGGTTTTATCTGGGAACAGACCAACAATCTATGAATGCCCTTTCCATCCGGCAAGAGGGGAGCAAATGGAATGCTGAGGCACATAATCTCAGTGCCTGCCAGGAATACTGGTACTGTGCTTATGTTACCTTGGGTGGAAAAGAGTATCGCTCTCCAATGAAACAATTTGAGACGGGGGTAGCTCCCTTTGAGGACCCTGTTTTCTGGGAGTATCTGCTTGGTAATTTCGACACAGACCGGAATAGGCAGTTGAGTCGCGGAGAAATGGGTGGAATTACGTTCCTGCCACTTTTCAATCTGGGCATCCGTTCCCTTTCCGGGATTGAGAATTTCAGGAACCTTCGGGAGATTCAAATGGAAGAAGATAAATTGACCCACTTGGATTTCAGTTCTATAGCCGATATAAAAATTGACGGTCTTGTTCTTTGGACACCCAACCTGGAACAATTCAACCTACCGGCCATGCATTCTCCGGAATCAAAACATGGCGGTCATATTGAGTTCCACTCCCACGCACTCAAAGGTCACTGGGAATTCCCCGATTACGCCGCCGGGCAGGTTATCATAGAAGCGCCCTTGCATTCCATCAATCTGGACCGCATCAAGAACAAAGAGTCTGAAATGTCACTTACGTTAAGCGAAACAGAAATAGAAGAACTGGATTTATCCAATCTTTCGGTCAAACTCACCTACATAGTCCTCAGCGGCAATGAAAAGCTAAAAACTGTCTGGTTGCCATATGGGAGCGGGAACAGCATTAGTATACAAAAAGACGCCCATACACAAATTAAATACAAATGACGCAAAAACATTTTCCGGAACTGGATTATCTGCTTCAGAAAGTTGAAGAAAAATATGGCCGAAGAATCGCTGTTCCAAAAGATTACGAACTGCTTGCAGAGGCTATTACACAAGATTTGAAGGAGCCTATTTCCAACAGCACGCTCAAAAGGCTCTGGGGGTACGACAAATATACTTCCACCCCCAGCGCGGTAACCTTGGACATCCTTTCCAGATATGCCGGGGCAAGGAGCTTCCAAGATTTTTGCAACAGTCTCAAGAAGAATCCGGCCTTTGTCTCCGGTTTTTTCAGCGCAGAACACATCGAGTGTTCTGACCTGAAGATTGGTTCACGCCTGGAAATAGGCTGGAATCCCAACCGGCTTGTTACGCTTGAGTATGTTGGCGACTTCCGCTTTCTCGTTATAGAGAGCTACAATGCCTCCTTGCAGAAAGGAGATGAGTTTGAGGCCCTGACTTTCATAAAAGGATATCCACTCTATGTATCCTGCATCCTGAGGAACGGGAACGTACTTCCCGTTTATGTAGCCGGAATGCAAAGCGGCCTCACTCAGGTGAAACGCTTGTAGGGAAACCGGCCTCCTGGATATGCTCCCAGGTTTCTTCAAGAATCCGGTCGGCTTCATCCTGGCTTTTGCGCGATTCGCGACTGGAGTAGTAGGCGAGGGCCAGTCCGGACAGGATCAACAGCGTGACAAGGATTGGCAGAATAGACAATCTTTTTCTCCGCAGGGCGGCTTCCTTCACCTCCCGGACAGAAGCATAGCGATTCTCCGGAAGAGGAGTGCAACAACGATTGGCCACCCGGACAGATATTCCCGGCAGCTGTTTCATTATCAGCCCTACAGAATAGATATCGGCCCGGTTGTCCACCGGTTTCCTTTCCAGCAATTCCGGGGCAGCGTATACCCTTGTTCCGGCGGGTTCCTTTCCAATGACATGAACGTCCGAATCAGAGAAACCGAAATCGATAATCTTCACGTTGTTGCCGTTATCGGTAATCAGGATGTTTTCCGGCTTCAGGTCCCTGTGAATAACCTGCCGATGGTGCATATAATCCAGGGCGTCACATAATTCCGAAAGGATTTTCCGGGAAGTTTCCCTGTCGATGCTTCCTTCCGCCAGTCTTTTCGCAAGTGTATCTCCTTCTACCCACTCCAATTCAATACACCGGCCTTTTCCCGGAACATCAAGAAAAGAATAATATTCACAGATGCCCGGATGAGCCAGCGAAAAACCAATCTCGAATTCCTTTCTCAGCAGCGCCTCATAGACCGGATGCTCCCGTAGCTGAGGAGCAAGGCATTTATACAATCGGGAACGACCACCGTGACGACTGCGATACAGTTCAGTATAACCGGAACCGGACGATTGAATCCGCTCCCAGCCTGTGGTTGTCTCTGCCGGAACGACAGGCAATTTTCCAAAAAAACCCGACTCTGTCTGCATCATTCCAAAATTACTGCTTTTTTAGTAAATTTGTAATATGATTCGTAAACTTTTTTTAACGGCACTCTTCCTGCTCTTTACCCTGCAGATTTATTCTCAGGAAACAAGCAACCGGCAACGGGAGGAATTCCTGTACTGGGAATCCGTGTTGGACGCCTACGAAGATTTTGCGAATGAAAGGGAACAACTGCGAGGCAAGAGAAAAGCCGCAGAAAAACTCCGGGAGAAGCAATTACGGATTGAGGGACTTCTCCTGAATCCTAAAGGGAAAATGACTGAAGAACAGCAGCTTAGATTCAATTCCATCTCACTCCGGTCCGGTCTTCCACTGATAGCTCCTGTGACACAGGAGACCTCGCCGGCAAAACCGACACCGGCAAATAAGGCCCAACCAACTGCTCCAAGTGTTTCTAAACGTACAAGTAAGCCTGTAATTGAAGAAGCTGGCGATGTCGATATTCCCTACAGGGAACGCCCGGTGAAAGGGATAGAAAGGGATAGAACAGAATGCAACGCTTTACTGCCTGCCATTCATGCTACAGACACACTCATTCCTCCTGTACCTATTTCCGTCCCCAAAGTGCGGCGTCAGTGGCATTACTATATGCTTTTTCAGACCGGTTTTTCTCCCCAATGGCAAATAGGTCTCATTGCAGGGACTACCCATCCGTCCGGCTGGGGCATATATGCCAGTTGGCGGATGCATCCCGCCATGAGCAATCTTGGAAATCCCTACGTGGTAGAAAATGCCGATAAAATTTGGACTAACGGGAAAACTGCGGTCAAGGAGATGTCAGCAAACATTGGGCTGCTTGTCAAAACAGGACCTGTTGCCATTTATCTGGGCGGGGGATATGGATATAAAACCGTATTCTGGCAAGATTCCAATAGCCAGTGGGGCAAAATTCTGCCGGCATCCGTTACCGGTATGTCAGTAGAAACGGGAGCCATGCTTCCTTTGGGAAAATTCTGCTTGAATCTAGGGGTGGGGACCCTGGCATTTAAGACATTCTGTGTTACCGCGGGGGTAGGAATTGCCCTCTGAATTAAAGCGCCCGGCGACGGAATTCCGCCACGGTGATGGCGGTGGCGACGGCGGCGTTAAGGGACTCGGAGCCGGGGTCACCGGCCGGGTAAGGGGGGATGAACAGGCGGTCTGTAACAGTGGCGGCTGTTTTGGCCGATATGCCGTTGGCCTCATTGCCGATGACTATTATTCCGCTTGCAGACAGTTCCTTTCCGTACATGTTTTCTCCGTCCAGGAAAGTGCCGTAAACGGGGCCGTCGTAGGAGCTGCAGAGGGAGGGGATATCGGCAGTGTAGAAGGGAACGCGGAAAATTGCTCCCATCGTTGCCTGGACCACTTTGGGGTTGTAAAGTTCGACGGTGTCTTCTGATGCATATACGGCATCAATTCCAAACCAATCGGCAATCCTCAGGATTGTCCCAAGATTACCGGGGTCACGTATGCCGTCCAGCGCCAGGTACAGGCCATCCGAAGGAGCCTTGAACGTGACATCCGGCTTTTTCACCAAGGCCAGCACGGGGGAAGGGGATGAAAGGGCCGATATCCTTGACATCACGGCCTCTCCAATCTCCTCCTTCCTGTACACCTTCTCAACCCCAAAACCGGACTTCAAAGCCTCCTGAACCATCTTTTCGCCTTCCACCACAAAAAGTCCCTCACTGTCCCGGAATTTCTTCTGAGACAGTGACTTGATGAGCTTTATTTCTGCAGAGGTTATCATTATCTTATTCTGATTTGGGAGGGTGTATGTCCCTGAACCCATGGCCACCCTCGGCCGTGTAAGAGGGAGGGGCCCACGAAGTGGGAGGGGTCGCGAAGCGACGGTTCAGGGACATACACCCTCCCAAATCTCAGTATCCCAAAGTTTTAAGCATGGATTCGGCACTCTGCTCCTCTGCAAAGACACTGGTAATGAGGTTGCCTTCCTTGTCCCTGTCTATGAGGATGTGCTTGGGGGAGGGCATGAGGCAGTGCTTGATGCCGCCGTAGCCGGAAATGGCCTCCTGATATGCGCCGGTATGGAAGAAGCCGATGTAGAGGCTCTCCCTGCGGCTGCGGATGGTGGGGAGGAAGATGGCGTTGGCGTGATAATCGGCATTGTAGAAGTCCTGGCTGTCGCAGGTGAGGCCGCCGAGGAAGACGCGCTGGTATTCGTCGTTCCACTTGTTGATGGGAAGGAGGATGAAGCGCTGGTTAAGGCCCCAGGTATCCGGGAGGGTGGTCATGAAGGAGTTGTCAATCATGTACCACTTTTCGCGGTCGTTCTGCTGCTTGATGTCCAGGATCTTGAAGATAGTGGCACCGCTTTCTCCAACGGTGAAGCTGCCGAATTCCGTGAAGATGTCCGGTTCCTTCACTCCATATGCGTTGCAGGTAACCTTGATCTGATTGATAATTTCCTCTACCATGTATTCATACTCGAAATCCATGGCGAGGGAAGTCTTGTTGGGAAGGCCTCCGCCGATATTGAGGCTGTCCAGCTCCGGGCAGATGGCCTTGAGTTCACAGTATACCTTGACGCACTTTGAGAGCTCATTCCAATAGTATGCAGTGTCCCTGATACCGGTGTTGATGAAGAAGTGGAGCATCTTCAGGTGGAAGTTGGGATGCTTTGCGATATTGTCCTTATAGAACTTCACGATGTCCGAATAGCGGATGCCCAGACGTGATGTATAGAAGTCGAAGTTGGGCTCCTCCTCGGATGCGATGCGGATGCCAAGATAGGTGTTTTCTTCGATAAGGTCCGAAAGGTCGTCGAATTCGTTCTTGTTGTCAAGGACGGGAATGATCTTCTTCCAGCCGTCCTTCCTGAGTGCTGCGATATTCTCCACATACTGCGGCCTCTTGAAGCCGTTGCAAATGATGAAGGTCTCTTCCTTGTTCACTGAACCGTCCTTCTCCAATGCCCTGACAAGGTCAAGGTCATATGCCGATGAAGTCTCGATGTGGATATCGTTCTTGAGGGCTTCGTGAAGCACAAATGAGAACTGGGAGCTCTTGGTACAGTAACTGTAGTTGTATTCACCCTGGTAGTCGGCCTTGGCCATGGCTACCTTGAAAAGCCTCTTCGCCCGCTGGATCTGGGAAGATATCTTGGGCAGATAGGTGATTTTAAGCGGGGTACCGTACTTGTCGATAATGTCCATCAGGTCAATGTCGTTGAACATCAGATTGCCGTCTGCAACCATGAATTCGTCCTGAGGGAAATCAAAGGTTTGCTCAATGAGATCAATGTACTTGTTTTTCATCGCTTGTCAACGCATAAAAAGTGTGCAAATATAAGCAAAAAGTGTTATTTTTGCAGATATATGAAACGGAAAGTTTGCATAATCATATCAATGCTCCTCGTACTCTCCTGCGGAACAACCCGTTCCCTCAAAGACGGCGAGTACCATCTGAGGGAAACCAAGGTGGTTGCGAACGATCCTTCCTACAATACATCGTCCCTTTCGACATACATCGGCCAGAAGCCGAACACGTATTTTCTGGGCATGAATCCCTTCGTTGCGCTTTATAACGTGGGCAATGATGAAACCGGGTTCGGCCGCTTGCTTCGCAAGCTTGGTGAAGCTCCCGTTGTCTATGATCCCTTCAAGGTGGAGGAGAGCATCACCAGCATGGAGAATCACCTGAAGAATACCGGTTATTACAATTCCTCGGTGGAAAGCCAGGTGGAGGTGAAGGGCCGCAAAGTGTATGTCACATATTATGTAGATTTGGGCAAACGCTACAGAATCAGTTCAATAAGCTACGATGTGCCCCAGTACGGGACCTTCCGTGAAGACTTTGAAAACGACCTTCCCAACACCACAATCAAGAAGGGCCAGTTCCTTTCCGAGGCGGCACTGGATGCAGAGGCGGCAAGAAGCGCGGAGTATTTCCGCCGCATGGGCTATTACGGCTTCACCAAGAGTTTCTACGCCTTCGAGGCCGACACCCTCTCACACGACGGCAAAGCCACCCTCAAGATGCAGATAAGGGACTACGCACTGGGGGATTCGCCGGAAGCGGCGGCAGAACACAGGAAGTTCACCATCGGCAAGGTGACGATTTCCCGTCCGGAAAAACTGCGCCTGAGGCAGTCTGTACTGGAAAACCTGAACATGCTGCGTCCCGGAGACCTTTACAACGAAAAGGAAATCAACACCACATATTCAAGGTTCGCCTCTGTGAGCATGCTCTCCGGAGTGAACATCAACATGACCCCTTCGGCCCAGGACAAGGTAGACTGCGACATCGCACTCCGCACCTCCGGCATCCAGGGGTTCAAGACCAACCTTGAAGGGTCCGTGAACTCGACGGGGCTGTTCGGCATTTCACCGCAGCTCAGTTATTATCACAAGAACGTTTTCCACGGGGGAGAGATACTCAATATCGGCCTCAAGGGGAACTTCCAGTTCAAGCCGGGAGACAGCGCCTATTCCACTGAGGTGAGCATTTCCGGAAGCCTGCGTTTCCCCAAGGTGCTGGGCCTTCCCAACCACCTGTTCCAGGGGCCATATATTCCCAGGACCGACATATCGGCTTCATTCAGCTACCAGGACCGCCCGGAGTATGAAAGGACCATGATTTCCACTTCCATGTCGTATACCGGAAGGTGGGGGAGCAGGATATCCTACCAGATCACACCCATCCGGGCCAATATCGTGCGTCTTTTCAACATTGACACGGATTTTGCACTGAACCTCCTCCAGAACAATCCTTTCGTCTTCTTCGCCTATATGGACCACCTTGATATTGGCGTCGGAGGCAACTTCTACTACACCACCGATGCATCGGCAGTGCCAAAAGGCGCCTACCACTATTTCAGGCTTGGGGCCGATGTCTCCGGCAACGTCCTGAGCGCCTTCAACAAGTTCATGCCCGTAAATGAGACTGGCCAGTATACCATCTGGGAAACTCCTTATTCCCAGTATGTTAGGGCGGAATTCCAGGCCGGAAAGGTTTTCCGGTTCGGATTCAGGGAACGTCAGGCTCTGGCGCTTCATTTCATGGCTGGAGCAGGCTACGCATACGGAAACTCATCATCACTGCCTATAGAAAAGCAGTTCTACTGCGGAGGTGCAATGTCCATGAGAGGCTGGCAGGCAAGGACTCTTGGCCCCGGAACATCTGAAATGCTTACAGACTTCGCAATCCCCAGCCAGATCGGGGAAATGAAGCTTGAGGCCAATGTCGAGTACCGCTTCCCCCTGTTCTGGAAAATTGAGGGGGCCCTTTTCACCGATATCGGAAATATCTGGGACATCCATTCAGAGACCGAAGGTGCAGCCTTCGACATCAAGACCCTTCCCGAATCCCTCGCCGCCGACTGGGGCCTTGGCATTCGCCTGAACCTTGATTTTATCCTCATCCGTGTAGACGCAGGCATACGCTACCGTGACCCCGCCCTTGCCGACGGCTCACGCTGGATAGGGCCAAAGGACTGGTTCACGGGCAACAACACCGCAATACATTTCGGTGTAGGTTATCCTTTCTGATTATTTCTTGTAGTACTTGGGCCAGCAGGACTCGAGATATGCCCTCAGGACGTTTTCGTGCTTGTTGGGCTGGGGCTCATAGAAGACGGTGCCCTTGGCGGCATCGGGGAGGAATTCCATGTCTACGAAGTGACCGGGGTAGTCGTGTGCGTACTTATATCCGTCGGAATAGCCGAGCTCTTCCATGAGTTTTGTGGGAGCATTGCGGATGGGGAGGGGTATCGGCAGATTCCCGGTTTCCTTCACGTATGCAAGCGCCTTTTCCAGTGCCATATAAGAGCCGTTGCTCTTGGGTGAGGAGGCCAGGTATACCGTTGTCTCTGCAAGCGGGATACGGCCTTCAGGCATGCCTATCTTGGACACAACCTCGAAGCATGCATTGGCAAGCAGAAGTGCATTGGGATTTGCAAGGCCCACATCTTCGGAAGCACTCAGGCAAAGGCGTCTGGCTATGAAAAGGGGGTCTTCTCCGCCGTCAATCATCCTTGCAAGATAGTAGATGGCAGCGTTGGGGTCTGACCCGCGTATGCTCTTTATAAAGGCCGATATGATGTCGTAATGCATCTCGCCGTCCTTGTCATATATGGCCATGTTTTCCTGGACAGAATCCGTAACTGTGGCGTTGTTTATGACTATAGGGTCCTTGCCGGCATTGGCATCTACAACAATCTCCAGGACATTGAGTAGTTTCCGGGCGTCTCCTCCGCTGTAGCGCATCAAGGCTTCCGTTTCTTCTACCTTGATGTTCTTTTGCTTAAGGAGTACATCTTCCTTGACAGCCCTCACAAGAAGGGTATGGAGATCTTCCTTGTCAAGGCTCTTGAGCACGAACACCTGACAGCGGGAAAGAAGGGGAGTGATAACCTCGAAGGAGGGATTCTCCGTTGTGGCACCTATTAATATAATGGTACCGTTTTCCACCGCGCCAAGAAGGGCATCCTGCTGGGCCTTGTTGAAACGGTGGATTTCATCGATGAAAAGGATGGGGGAGCCTTTCTGTGAGAAGATATTTGAAGAGCCTGCCTTTTCGAACACTTCGCGCACATCCTTTACGCCTGCGGTCACTGCAGACAACGTGAAGAACTCCCTGTCCAAGGTATGCGCAATGATTCTGGCAAGGGTGGTCTTTCCTACTCCGGGAGGGCCCCAAAGTATGAAGGATGACAGGTTTCCGGATTCTATCATCCTTGAAAGCACGGAGCCGGGACCCACAAGATGACGCTGACCGACATAATCGGCCAGCGTCACGGGTCTCATACGCTCCGGAAGGGGAGGCAGCATTTGCGATGAAGCACTCATCAGATTTCCTTTGAATATACTCTTCTGCGGCGTTTGAATTCCCTACGGTAATCGCTCCAGAGGTTCTGTACCTTGTTGTTGGACTCCATCTCGGCATTGGACTCTCCGTACTTGAATCCGCCTTCGATGAGGTTCGGGATAAGTTCATTGAAGAGCATGGCGTGGACACCGCGGTTGCGGTATTCGGGATCCACTGCGATGAGCATGAGTTCAAGGGCTTCTTCGTGCTTGAGGTACATGGATTTAATCACGTGCCACCAGCCGAAGGGGAACAGATATCCGCGGCACTTCTGCACTGCATGGGCAAGCGAGGGCATGCTCACGGCAAGAGCTACAAGCTTGCCTTCCTTGTCTTCTACAAGAGTCACATATCTGAGATCCAGAAGACCAAGGTAAGTGTCTACGTAGGAATCGATAACTTCAGGAGGGAGCACGGTAAAGTCGAAGAGTTCGCAGTATGTGCGGTTTACGAGGTCGAAAATCTTCTGGCCGTACTGCTCCTTCTTGACTTCACGCTTCGTAATCTTGCGTATCTTGAGGCCGTAGCGTTCAGAAATGAGTGCCGATGCCTTCACGATCTTGTCCGGGGCCTTTTCCGGGACGTAGATCCTATACTCCAGCCAGTCGTTGGCCTTTCCCATTCCAAGAGCCTCAAAGTGCTCTCCGTAATAAGGATAATTGTACTTGAGCATGAAGGAGGAAATATCGTCAAAGCCTTCGACTACGCATCCTTCGTTATCGAAATCCGTAAATCCAAGCGGGCCGGAAATCTGTGTCATTCCATACTCTTTTCCAAAGGCTATGACAGCCTCTGTCAGAGCCTTGGATACCTCTTTGTCATCGATGAAGTCAATCCAGCCGAAACGCACTTCTGCGTGGTTCCAGTCTCGGTTTGCGATTTCATTGATGATTGCCATGACACGGCCGACAATCTTTCCGTCCTTGTATGCAAGGAACTTTCTGGATTTGGAATACTTGCCCATGGGATTCTTGTCGGGATTCAGGGCTGTAAGTTCATCCAGATACAGATTTGGAACGTAATAAGGGCAATCCTTATACAAACGCAAAGGGAACTTCACGAAATCGCGAAGTTCCTTTGCTGATTCAACTGTTTTAATTGTAACAGGCATTGGTTCAGGTTTTTAGTACACGTGCTTTGTTAAAGCGCAGGGAACTCAAATACGGTGGGAGCTGCGGGTGCTTCCTCCTTGGCGGGTTCCTCTTTTGCAGGTTCTTCGGTCTTGGGTGCTTCCTCTGCAGGAGCTTCGGGTGCGGGTTCGAGGATGCTCTCGAGGAGAGCTTCGGCCTCTGAAGGCTTTGCTGTTTCCTCAGGCTTTACCTCGGGTGCAGCGGGCTCTTCTTCGATAGCAGCCTTGGCGGCCTCGAATTCGGCTGCCTTTGCCTCGAGGGCGGCGTTGGTGGCAGCAGCCTTAGCAGCGGCCTTGGCGGCTTTTTCCTGAGCCTTTGCAGCCTTTTCGGCTTCCTTGGCAGCCTTGGCGTCGGCCTTGGCCTGCTTTTCAGCCTCCTTGGCGGCCTTTGCTTCCTCGGCAGCCTGAGCCTTAGCGGCCTTTTCAGCCTCCTTGGCAGCCTTGGCATCGGCCTTGGCCTGCTTTTCAGCTTCCTTGGCGGCTTCCTTCTCTGCCTTCTCGTATTCCTTCAGCTGCTGCTCCTTGGCCTTCTGCTCTTCCTTCTCCTTCTTCTCTGCAGCCTTGGCCTCGGCCTTTTCCTTCTGCTCCTGTATGATGGACTTGGACATCTTGCGGTAGTCTATCTGGCGCTTGCCAAGTGCGAAGGACAGACCTACATAAGCGTTGAGATTGAGGTCGTCTGCGGGCATGAGGGCGTTCTTCTTGATGGCGGCGGGGACGCTGTCGGGAAGAAGGGCGCCGATATTGACGAGATTCAGAGGTACGGAGACTGCATCAATACCAACGAAGAGGTTGAAGAGGGAAGGATGCAGGTTGATTGCTGCACCGAATACCTTGAAGCTGTCACCGATTCTCGTGCTCACAGATGCGCTCAGGAAATTGAGCGGAGTCCAGTTGGCGGAAAGGAGGATGTCATTTGCATTGAAGGCGAACTTGCCGCCATAGAAGGTGTAGAGGGCACCGACGGAAAGACGCTGATAGAAAGGAACGCGAAGTTCAACGCCACCGTTTACACGGTAAGGAATCTGCTCCCACTTTGCCCCAAGGGTCTTGGCAGGGGTTTCTGGCTCGACCGCCTTGAATTTGAAGAGGTCGGGCAGGGTTTTTACGAAATTGTCAAGCTGGTCTCCGTCAGCGGAATCGGCAGAGATGGTTACGCTCTGGGCGTAGTCCGAATTGCCGATGATTTCGTTTGCCCAGTTAACGTAACCGAAGTCCAGGATGGCTGCGGAAACGGTGAGCCAGGGGAGGAAGTTGATGCTGACACCGGCATCGAAAGCACCGCCAAGGCCGATGTTCTTTGTAAGCTTCTGGGCATTGAAAACGGGATTTGTAAGGTCGATGTAGCCGTCTGCGTCATTGTTGAACTCTGCGAAGGGAACAGAACCGGCAAGGCTGCCCTTGCTGACGATATTCCAGTTGGTCCCCGTTACGGCGACATTGAGATTATCCATTGTCATGCTGGCATTTGCCAGACCCACGAGAGCCTTGAGGCGGATACCGTATGAGAAGACGTTCTTGATAATCTTGCTGGTGCCGTAAGCCAGTTCCAGATAGTTCCTGGAGGAAAGCCCGGTGCCGGAGAAATCGAAGGTGTCGCCGTCCGATGCGCCGTCCTTGAGGAAGCGGAACATGTCATAGGGAAGGTCAAGGCGGTTCGCAGTCTTGACTGTCACGTCAAAAGTGGAGAATGATACCTTTTCCTTGTTCCAGTGGCCGCGCGAAATCAGGTTCACGTTGGATGAGAACTCAAACTTGTTCAAGGCATCCTTGTTGAAACCGGAAAGGAAATCTGCAGAGCTGATATCCTTGTTAAGAGCAAGGACATACTGGCCTTCGGCATTCTTCTTTACGAAATCGGAAAAGCCGAAGTCACTCTGGATGTTTGCGCCGAACTGGCCAAGGCCGATGGAGAAGAAGTTGTGCTCGCTGGCGAAGGCAGGGTTCATGCGGTAGGCATACTGGTAGCCACCTAGGAAGTAGCCAGTTCTGAAGTCCTGGGCGCTTGCAGATGCAATGCTCAGGATGAAAATGGACGATGCTACGAATAGTTTAGCAGTTTTCATGAGCTTATATATTGATTTTGATTACTTTACGATGTCCTTAAGGTCTGTGGTTATGCCCTCGGGGAGAGCGACCTTCACATTCTTTACGGTAATGCTCTGTTTCTCATTTAAAGGAATGCCTGCATAATCCTTGTCACTGTATGCGCTCATCTTGAGGCCGATGCCCTTGATGACACTGCTGTTTGCAGGAAGGGTGAAGGATATCTTGACATCTGTGGTACTGGCTTTCAGGAGAGAGCCTGCAGCAACCTTGTCAAAGCTTGCCTTTACGCCGGGAATGGCATTCTTGGAAGCATCCAGGGCCTGAATTTCGAGACCGAAGTTAAGAGGAATGGTGTTGACTGCGGTGAGGGTGATGCTAACGGGTGTTTCGCCCTTGATGACATCGCCGGTCTTGCCCAGGTTCACATCGAATTCTTCATCGATACCAAGGGAGAGACGAGTGTCTGCCGTGAAGGAAACAGGTGCTTCAAAACCTACGGCGAAGGTTCCGCCATAGTTCTTTCCGGATTCAACGGTAATCCACTGGCTCTCGTCGAAGATGATGTCGAAATCCCTTGCCTCGATACGGGTGGGGAGGGGAGAGAGAATCTTTCCAAGTTCCGAATCGTCAATGGTGTACGTAGTTTCCTTGAATGAAGGGATGTTGAGAGGGCCGATGGCAATGTTGTGATTGACAGTGCTTCCGGTAAGGGCAACGAGATTGGTCTTGAGGCCGAAGTCAAAGGGGAGTTCGCTCACTACCTGAAGGTTGATCTTCACGTCAGAGAACTCAATCCGGGCATCGGCGTCGGAGAGGAAATCGGGGAGACCCTCTATGTCGAAACCGAATTCTCCGGCATCAAATGAGGGGAGGGCATCATTTGAAAGGCTGATGGTTGCGTTCTCAAGCTGTACCTTTTCTGCAGAGTATTCATATCCTATGACAAAAGCCGTGAGGGGAGTGTCTTCAGAGACGACAACCGCTTGGTGGGAGCCAAGAACGACATTCTTCTTGCTGCCGTTGAAATCTGCAGGGTCGATTGCGATCTTGCCATTAACGGCAACCAAACCGCTGAGATTGAGACCGTTAGCGGTGGAAATGCCGTTCGGAAAATCAAGTGCCTTGAGAGTGAGGGCGACAGAAAGGCCCTGGCCAAGAATCACATCAACATCCTTGTTCGCAGTAATGACATTGTTGCCCGAAAGGGTGAAATTATCATTGTTGCAGGCCGAGAACTGCATGAAATCAGGGAAAGTGATGGATGTGCCCTTTTTGAAAACCAGTTTGTTGAAGGGAATTCCGGCGGGTACCAGACTGAAGGTAATGCTGCCGGAAAGGTCTGCCTTGCGGAATTTGCTGATAAGATTGGGGAAATCCTTTATGGAGGAATTCAGGTCAAAGACGAAATTGAAATCCTGTGAGAGAAGGCTTTCGAAAAAGTCAATGTCAATACCGGGAATAGCAGCTACAAGGGCCGCTTTGTCTTCTTCGTCATATTCAAGAGGAGCATTTGCGGGAATCTTTGCTTCAGTAAGGGATATTGCCATGTCTTTTTTATCTGAGAAATTCATGGCAAATTGTGAAGCGTCAAAGGAAAATCCGCCGCCAAGTGTCTGCGGCTCAAGATTATAGGTGATAGCGTATTCTCCTTCTGCAGAAACCGTTACAGTTCCGTTGGAGCCAGCGGTGGAAATGAGGTCCTTGAGAGTGAAGGATTTCTCATTGAGCACCGTAATCTCTGTACCGGGAGCAAGGGTGACTTCGGTGTTGATTTGGTCGACATTTTCGATGTTCACAAGACCGTTGCATCCCTGGAGAAAAGCAGCAGCAACAGCGATTGCTGCAATGCATCCTATGGAATAGTTTTTCTTCATAAGTATCTAAGCTGTTAGTTATTGTCGATTAAATTAATTACAAATATAGCATTTTTCGCAGCATATTACACACGCGCGCGCAAATTTTGCCTTTCAAATGGTAAAAATCTTGTTGAAAAACCGTATAATATTTGTTACACAATTTATATTATGTTAAGTTGAGTATTTGTAAAAAATCCCCTACCTTTGCAAAGCAAAACAAACGATATGTCAAGAAAAAGAGTTGATCTCCTCCTGGAGAACGTGGAAATCGAAAAAATCGCTGCCGAAGGCAAAGGCCTTGCTCATGTTGACGGAATGGTCATATTCGTAGATTACGCCGTTCCCGGAGATGTAGTGAACATAAGGGTTCTGAAAAAGAAGAAAAACTACATGGAAGGCCGTATCGAGAAACTCGTAAAGCCTTCAAAAGACCGCCTGGAGCCATTCTGCAGCCATTTTGGAGTCTGTGGCGGATGCCGATGGCAGCATCTTCCTTACGAGATTCAACTTGAAGCCAAACGCCAGCAGGTAGAGGACCAGCTGGTAAGAATCGGCCATCTTAGCGTTCCTGAAATAAGGCCGACACTCCCCTCCGAAAAGATTCAGTATTACCGTAACAAACTGGAATTCAGCGCATCCGAGCGCCGTTGGCTTCTCCCTGGCGAGAATCCTGAGGAAGTTGCAGAGAATGACCGTATGGGACTTGGCTTCCACGTCGGCAAATTCTTCGACAAGGTGCTGGATATCAAGCAGTGCCACCTTCAGGCCGAACCGTCCAACTCTATCAGGCTCTTTATCAAGCGTTTCTGCATCGAAAACGGCTACAGTTCCTACAACATACGCGAAAACCACGGCTTCTTCCGCAACATGTTCGTCAGGACCACCGAAGACGGCCAGGTAATGCTCATCGTATGCTTCGGCACCGCCGATATGCCCCAAATCACCGCTCTCCTTGATGCAGTACAGGCGGAATTTCCGCAGATTACAAGCCTCTATTACGTTGTAAACGAGAAACTTAACGACTCAATAACAGACCTCTCCCCTGTCCTTTACAAGGGCTCCCACGCCATCTATGAGAGCATGGAAAACCTCCGCTTCAAGATAGGCCCCAAGTCCTTCTATCAGACAAATTCAGCCCAGGCATACCGCCTCTACAGCGTTGCAAGGGAGTTTGCAGCCCTCACCGGGGACGAATTCGTCTACGACCTCTACACCGGAACCGGCACCATCGCCCAGTTCGTCAGCGCCAAGGCAAAGAAGGTCATCGGCATAGAGTACGTGCCTGAGGCAATCGAGGATGCAAAGGCAAATGCCGATGCCAACGGAATCACCAACTGCGAATTCTTCGCCGGCGACATGAAAGACGTTCTGTCTGAAGCATTTATTGAGAAGCACGGCAGGCCCGATGTTATCATCCTTGACCCGCCGCGTGCCGGTATCCACCCTTCAGTTGCAGACGTCATTCTGAAAGCCGCCCCCAAGAGGATGGTCTATGTAAGCTGCAACCCCGCTTCGCAGGCCAGGGATCTCGCAATCCTGTGCAAGGACTACGTCATCACTGCAGTGCAGCCCGTTGACATGTTCCCCCACACCATGCACGTTGAAAACGTTGTCGCTCTCGAAAGGCGTTAATCGACCTTTATTTCTGCCGATATGGTTTCCTTCCTGCCGTCACTGAAAGTCAGGCGGGCCTTTACCTTGTGTATGCCCTGAACAAGGCCTACAGAGGCTTCAGAGACCTCTTTCCCGTCATAATACCAGACCACGGAAGAGGGCACCGAATCTTCGGGACATGCAAGTTTCAGTTCCAGAGACTCCCCTGCTGCAAACTTGCCTTCGCCAAGGTCGATATATAAATAACCAAGCGCAGTAAGGGACTCTTCCGGAATTATTGAAGAGGGGTTATAGGCGTTCATGTGCACAACTCCGCTTTCATACCTGATTCCGGTGAGATTTGTGCCGTCATTCCGCCCGTTCCAATCCAGAGGAACATAGTTCTTTATGTTATTCTTTCCCGGGAAAGGATACCTTGCCATTGTGTCGTTCGGCCAGAAACTCAGCGATGACTGGGCATGTGACGGAATCACGTAAAAACAAGGGTGCTCCCTGTTCGAATTAATGGAATTCGTATTTTCCCACTGTGACCAAAGCTGATAAGGCGTATACTCCTTTTCATACTTATCTATTCTGACCGTTCTGCCCTTTGACTTGTCTACATGATACACATACAGTCCAGAAGAAATATACCTGTCCCATCCGGTGTAATCCCTGCATTCATAGACGAAGTACTCCCCTTCCATGGAAGACTCACTTCGGTAGGCAACATTGTTCTTGATGGAAGACAGCTGGATATCCTCTCCGCATGGAAGCTCCTGAAGCTCAGATTCATCCATCCACCCAAGCATGATTCTCTCTTCGGCATTCAGGTAAGGCGGAGTGCGCCCGGAGTTCAGATATGGCCCATAATGCATGAGCGAGAAGTATGCAAGGCCATGAGTCGTACCGTATTTCTCATCATCCTCAGTCTCATCGGTATCATAGAAATCAGGAAGTCCAAGGGAATGGGCGAACTCATGGCATGTGGTGCCGATGCCGCACATATTCACGCCCCCACTCTTGCTGCCTTTGAGCTCCGATGTGCAGAAATAGCGCCCCAGAAGCTTTCCGTCAAGGTACTTCCTCTGTTTGTAATACGCATAGAACTGATGCGGCCAGATGGTCTCTTCAGCATCGGATACGCCCTCGTCATCCCAGTCGCTTTCGGCCTCATTGTATCCTGCATAGTACATGAGAATCATGTCTACGACGCCGTCTGAGTCATAATCGTACTTCGAGAAATCTATCTTGTCGTCCAGAAGCGTTGCTCCTTCGATTACTGCAACAGGGGCATTATCCTCATCTCCACTGCCATAATATCCAACCTCCCTGGATAATTTTACCGGACCATATACGTCAAATACCGGCTGGTATTTACCGTGCGAATTCTCATAATAATAATCTCTTACTGAGCCGGTTGCTCCGTTGTCAGAATAGCCCTCCCGGTTCAGCAGCGCATCGAACTTGGCTGCGGGGTCATCAATCTTGAAGCTCACATCCGTAAATTCAACCAATATGACCGGAATGTGCTTTTCGCCGCTCGTCATGTCATTGACAACGCGGGGAGACACATTTCGCCTCTCCCTTACCATTGCCGCCCTTTTGGCCCTGCCCCTTTCGCGGGCTGCGTAATCAAGCTGCCCGGGAACAAAATAACCGTTCTTATCCCTTACCATAACCTGGCCGGATTCATCCGAAATCCAGTGGAAGAACTCATCTCCGTGCCGTTTCAGGGTGATAACTGTACCGTCAGGCTGTGTATATTTGAACTTTCCGGGCTTTGCCGGAACCGCAAGGACACTCACTGCCACAGCAAACAGTGCCGCCACCGCTGCAATCAGTCTTTTCATAGTTTCTCCTCCTCCATTACGGCTACGATATATACATTGGGGTCCGATGAGTCCTTGAACCAGGCAGTTCCGTCATTGACCTTTACCACCTTGAACTGCCGCCCTTCATTGTACAGAACCGCAGAATTCCTGACAATCTTCACATTCAGGTTCGGATTGTCCCCCTTTGCGATGCTCTGAGGGATACCGGAAATCTCTGCCACTGAAACACTGAGCGGATACAGTATCCTGGCAGTATAACTCCCGTTTGGCAGCTGAGTCAGCGACATCTGCGAACAGTCCTCAAAAGATGGGAAATAATCTGTTCCCCCTATGCCATATACTCCGGGGACACTCACGGCCGTTATTGCATCAGGGCCTTCCTGGAAGACCTTGAACCGGCTCATTTCCGTGCCTGAAGACGAGCTGAAAACAACATCGGCCTCACGGGTGAGTCCTGCCGATTCAAACGGGTCAACAATGAAAGACTCGGTCCTTGAGACTGTGGCTTTTGTCGATACTCTCCTGACCCAGTCACCGGTAACAGCAACCGCATAATCGATGTTGGAGCGTGTCTCGATGGAGAACTCTCCCCCATCATGATCAAACTCGAATCTTTCCCTGTCTATCTTCACCACATCCTTCTGCGCCTGGGTAAATGCAACGCGCTCTGACACTCCTTCTACCGAGATGACTACCGCATTTGAACGTTCAGATTCCGTGTCGTTGGCACCACACACCACTACGACGGATCCGGTTCCGTTTCCATTTCGGTTAATAGCCTGGATACGGGCCCATTTTGAGTCTTCAACCACAGCCGACCACTTCTCTCGGTTGCACTCAATGTCAACAGTAATCTTTCCCCCTTCGGCAAGGAGGGCGTCAATGTCGGCGCCGGCCTTGATGTAAGGTGCCTGCTCCGTCACACACGATACTGCACTCAAGGCGGCAAGTGCCAGTATGCAGGGAAAAAATGTCTTTCGCACTATTCTATATTGATTTTCATTTTCAGGTTCTCTTTTCTTCCAAGGCTGTATTCAACCTTGGCAACAACCGTATGTACACCCTTCGACAGGGTTACAGAAGGACTGTCAAGCAACTGACCGTCATATAGCCACTGGATATCCAGAGGCGTAAGACTTCCCTCCTTCAAACTGAAAGTGACCACGTTTCCGTCAGCCTTATGCCCTTCAATGCTTATCGTTGCATATCCCATTCTGCCGATATCCTGATTCTCAGGCACTTCCCGTATTCCGGCACTCAGGATCAGGTCCATGTAACCGGTGCGGCTCCTTTCGGTGTACATATCTTTCCAATCGGAGGTCTCCAGATTCAGTTTTGCATAATAGCTGTTATCGGCATGGCCCGTGAGCGTTGCAGCCAGCGGATAGACATAGCCGGACCCCTTGACTCCGTAGCCGATATAGACATCGGCCCCGTCGGGGATGCGGATATCCTCCTCTGAAAGGTCTACGGTATTCTCTGCAAGAAGGCCATAAACCGGCGCCTCGACTTCCTTGGTAAGGACCCTTTCCGTGCCGATGTCCACAATCACATAAAGCGCCTCAGCATAGCCTCCCTTCACATAATTGTCGAAAACGACCTTCTCAAGCCTGCTGCCCACATAAGGGAAGAGTTCCGATGCGTTCCATCGCACAGCGCCCATGCAGTCTCCGTAATCCCTTGCAGGAAGAGGATAGAATATCTTCGTTACCGACTGTTCGTACTTCTTCAGTTCCACCACAGAGGTTTCGCCGTTCCTGTTAAGGACTATCGGCAAATATGCGCTGCGGCCGTCCAGGACGCCATATTCCACCGCCTTGCGGTAGCCGTCCCTGGTTGCCGACACCCTGAAGGGAATATCCCTGGTGTCTTCCGGAAGTTCCAGGAGGAAACTCCCCTCCCGGTCTGTCACGGAGACAATCTCCGCAGCGTCGGAGCTCACGATTACCCCCTGCACCGGAAGGCCGTCATTTCCCGAAACCTTACCAGTAATGATAGAGCCGTGCCCCTTTATTATCCTTGCCGATACTCCCTCTGCGACAATGCTGATATCGGAAATATGGTAGTCAGTCTCTTTCCCTTCCCAGTCCAACACGTCCAGGAAAACGCAATCTGAGATACCCGGGAAGGGCACACCTTCATGACTGCCGGTATAATTCATGGAGAGCCTGTCCGACGACGGAATGATATATGCGCATGGGTGTTCTGTCGATGAGTTGAGGTTGTTGTAAACCATCCACTCGTCCCACATCCGGGACGCCGGGATATTGCCGACAAGCCTTTCCGATGCATCGATATGATATACCAGAAGACCCTTTGGAAGCGGAGCATCCCAGCCTTCACCGTTCCTTGCTTCCACAATGAAGTACTCCCCTTCCGTCGATGAAGGAATCATGTATGCCACATCTTCCTGAACAGGGCCGATGGTAATCCTTCCTTCCGGTATCTCAGGAATCTCCTGAGTCCAGCCAAGCATCCTTCGTTCAAGCGCATTCAGATAAGGAGGAGTCTTCCCCGAATTGTTGTACAGGCCCATGCCCATAAGGGCAAAATCATACATACCTCCGACAAGCCCGTCCTGTGCGCCGTTTGTGTCATAAAAATCCGGAAGGCCCAGCGCGTGTCCGAACTCATGGCATATTGTGCCGATTGAAGCGAACTCTGTCCCGGAATTACCTGACAACTCCGATGCGCATACATACCGTCCCAGCTTTTTCCCGTCAAAAAGGGCATTCTGCACCAGTTTGTTGGTGCTTTCCTGGGCATCGGCATGCTTGGACCAGATAGCCTCGGAGGGACCGTGGTCTGCCTCATTATATCCTGCATAGCAGTATATGAGAAGGTCAATGGTGCCGTCTCCATCGGAATCGTACACGGAGAAATCGATATCATCGTCAAGGATCTGGCAGGCATCGTGAAGGGCGAGTTCCGGGGCCCTGTCCCCCTTGAGACCGGCGTTGGCGCCGTAATAGCTCATGGTCTTGTCCAGGGTAACGGCCGGAAGGACGTCAAAAACAGGAGAAAACCTTCCATGGGAATTGTCCATGTAATAATCCTTCACCGACCCGTTTGCACCATCGTAGGAGTAGCCCTTCTCATTGAGCATCGCTTCCAGTCTGGGGCCGATATCGTCAAAGGAGAAGGCAAGGTCAGAAAATGCCACAGGTATCACCGGAATGTGCACTTCTCCAAGCGGCGTGAATGCCGGCTGGGCCCGGAGCGAAGAGGCTAAAAGGCACGAAAGCAGTATGAGGGCGAACCTTTTCATCTTTCAACGATAAAGTATACAGATTCGCTCTGGCGAAGCCAAACCATTGTAGGCGTGCTCCTTACAACCGCAACGTTCCTGTAGGTCTCTGTATAGTCAGAAAGGCCCTGAACCACGGTCTTGAATGTGAGGAAGGGTATGACGTCCCCGGCTGAAAGGTTCTCGGGAATGTTGCCAAGTGCGCTCACCGTGAGGGTGACAGGGTCTACAAGCCTGTAGGACCATCTCTCTCCATAGTGGAAACTGCTGGACTGGCGGCCCGCGGTAAGGAGAACGTCGCCGCCCTGCACACCGTAGAGGCCGGGATTCTTGTTCAGCGTGAGAGGGTCAGGAGCCGTCTGGCTCACAGTAACTACGGTGGTGTAGTCATCGGCCGATATTGTGATTTCCGAGCTGCGGGGATATTCGCCTTCGTTGGGGAAAACGTCAATGGAGAGCGTCCAGTTATTCTTTTCCAGGCACACCTTCTCCCCTATCCTTATCCAGGATGTTTCTTTGGGAAGGGAGGCAGTCCAGGCGGCGTCACATGTTACCGTGAGTGTCACTTCTGCGCCGTCGGGAGAAACGGGGAGTTCAAAATCTCCCACCTGGCGGTTGACCACAAGGAATCCGGCCACGTCGGGCTCCTTTTTCTCGGGCTCCACGCAGGAAATGACCGCTGCCGCAATGGCCAGATATGCCGCCAGGCGTACTTTCATTTTTTTAATATAGGTACAATCGCAAATATAGCAATTATTGTTTATATTTGCACACTCAAAAAGAGAGAAGGAAATGTTGGTATCAGTAGTATTGTTTCTTGCAGGTCTTGCACTCGTAGTCGTGGGGGCGGATGTCCTCGTAGACGGAGCAAGCGGCGTCGCGCGCCGGGCGGGGCTCAGCGAATTCGTCATCGGTCTCACTATAGTGGGTATGGGAACATCGGCACCTGAGATGGTTGTGAGCCTTCTGGGCGCAATCGAGGGGAAGGGAGATGTAGCCGTGGGCAACGTAGTGGGATCCAATATCTTCAACACGCTCCTTATCCTTGGCCTTACGGCCGTGCTGCTTCCTATCGGCATAACTTCCGGAAACCGCAGGAGGGACATTCCCATGAACCTGCTGGTGACGGCGCTTTTCATTTTCCTTGGCCTGGAGGCTACATTTTTCGGTTTCGGGACAGACGGCCTTTCAAGGGCAGACGGTTTCATCCTCATCGGCCTTTTCCTGGCATACATGGCATACAGCTTTATTGCCGGGAAAGATCAGGCGGTAGAGGAAGAATCGGCCCTAAAGCCCCTGTGGCTTAATATCGTGATGATTCTGGGAGGCCTTGCGGCGCTCACCTTCGGCGGCAATCTTTTCGTGGACAATGCCACCTATATAGCATCAGAACTTGGCGTGAGCGAGAAATTCATCGCCATTACCATCCTTGCCGGCGGCACTTCCCTGCCGGAACTTGCAACCTGCGTTGCCGCTGCTGCAAAGAAGAAAGGGCAGTTGGCACTGGGCAACATACTTGGTTCGAACATATTCAATATACTGCTCATACTGGGACTTTCCTCTGCCATCAAGCCGCTCTCATTCGAGAACATAAACCTCGTAGACATGGGCATGCTTCTCCTGAGTGCGCTTGTCCTTCTCCCCTGCGTATTTCCCCAAAAACAGAAGCTGGGAGTGGCAGACGGCATTTTATTCCTCCTGATATGGGCCGGGTATATGGCTTACCTGATAATTAATCTATGATTCATCTCCTTTTGCAGGCTGCAGACGGCGCAGCCATAGCTCAGAAACTGAGCCCGGATTCCCTTGCCGTCAAGAAAGAAGTGCTGGTGGAAACCATCAGAAATACGCCACCAGATCAGCTTCTGCAGCAGTTTACTACAGCTGCCGTCAACTTTGGACTCAAGGTACTTGGGGCACTGCTTATCTATGCAATCGGCGCCTGGATTATCCAGATAGTGAAGAAGAGCCTCAAGAAAGGCTTTGCCAGGAAGAACACTGAAAAGACCATCGCGTCCTTTACCTACTCGCTTGTATCGATTATCCTCTGGGTAATTGTGATTATCATTGCCGTGAGTACGCTTGGAGTGAATACATCTTCACTTGCAGCGCTTCTGGCCGCCGGAGGCATGGCCATCGGCATGGCCCTGAGCGGAACGGTCCAGAACTTCGCCGGCGGTATCATGATACTGGTCTTCAAGCCGTTCAAGGCCGGAGATTTCATCGAGGCGCAGGGCTTCAGCGGCACCGTGAAGGAAGTTAACATTGTGAGTACAAAGCTGCTCACGACAGACAACAGGGTTGTCATACTCCCCAACGGAGCTCTCGCCAACGGAAACATCAACAATATCAACACCCTGCCGCTCAGGAGGGTGGACATCAATGTGAGCGTAGCCTACGGATCAGATGCCGCTGTGGTGAAAAGTGCAATCCTGGAGATTGCGTCCGGAATTCCGGAAATCATAGATTCCAAGACCCCCGGTGCCGCAGATCCGTTTGTGGCCCTGCTCTCTCTGGAGGCCAGCAGCATTGACTTTGTGGTGCGCTGCTGGGTGAATGCTCCTGATTACTGGGGCGTGAAATTCGGCCTTACAGAAGCCATCTATACACAACTGCCCGGGAAGTACGGAATCCAGTTCCCCTTCCCTCAGGTGGATGTGCACATCAAGAATTAGAGTTCTTCCTTGGACAGCACAGGGTTGCTGTAGATGTGAAGAAGAATGTCACGGAGCTCATCCTGGTCAAGGGTGGGCTCCACTTTTTTGAGCTGGCCCTCTATGTATGCCTTGAAGGATTCGAGATCTGCAGAGGTGTACTTGTCTGAATACTTGCCGCCGGGGTTCACAATGTCATAGGCCATGTAGTTGGTCTTCCACAACTTGTAACCGCTGATTATGCGGCGGTCCATGGTATGGCGGATGCTCTGGTAGCGGTCGTTCTTGTCACAGCAGGCGGCATCCTGGATTTCTTCCAGGGTAAGGGGTTTGTTTATCTCAAGATGGACATTGCCCTTCTGCTGCTTGATGCCCATGAGGATGCTCTGAAGGTCTTCGTTCTCCGTCTTGACATACTTCTGGGAACGTGATATGAGAAGTTCGCGGGCCTTGAGGATATCGCAGGATTCGTACTCGTAGGAAATGCTCATGGGGACAATGCCAAGTTCCATGAAATTCTGTACGAAATCCTTGGTACCGCTCATGTCGCACATCTTGAGAAGGCCCTGTTCGGTGGTGTCAATGCCGTTTTTCGTGCGGCCCTGGCGCTGGGCAATCCATACAGAGCCCGTTCCGGACGTTACGGTTTCCCTTATATACTTTGAGAGCAGCTGGGAACTCAGGTACAGTTCCCTCGCCGATATGCCCCTGATGACCTTGATCATGCGGTTGGAGCGGATGAGCAGTTCAACAGATTTATGGCTCAGGAGGTTGTCTCCGACGGCAATCTGCGTCATGGGCAGTTTGTTGCGGAAGAGGACTATCTGGGTAAAAGCAGGGTCAAGGATGATATCCCTGTGGTTGGACATGGCAAGATAGCAACCGTCTATGGATTTGATGTTCTCCAGGCCATTGTACGTAAACTCGTTTACTGTGGTCTTTATGACCCATTCCACGGCCCTTGACATCACGAGGGACTGGAATTCGTCAACTGAATGGATGCTCTGGAGGATATCCCTGAGGTAAGTTTCAGGCTGGTTGGGGAATATGTACTTGGACACCCACGGTGTTGCAGGGTGAAGTGATATTCTCGAAAGCGCAGCAGCCGCTTCTTCGTCATTGAAGGGAGCTATGTCTGAAAATTCAGTAAGGTCCATAAACGTTCTTTTTAACCAACTAACTGTACAAAGGTAGAAAATTATTCTGCCCTTTCCAAGAGAGAAGAGTCTCCGTAACTGAGGAATCTGAACCCGTGGGAGAGCGCATAGCCGTAGATGGTTTTCCAATCCCCTTTCACAAAGGCAGATACCAGAAGGATGAGGGTGCTCTCCGGCTGGTGGAAATTCGTCACCATGCGCTTCACGATGCGGAACTCGAAGCCCGGAACGATGATTATCCTGGTTCCAAGGGAGAGTTCATCCTTCCCGGTCCTTTCCAGATATTTCACAATGGCATCAAGTGCCTCACTTGTGCTATATGAGTATTCCCTTGTATAAGGAACCCACTGGCCGATGTCTTCGGGCTCACCCTTTTCGATGATGCTCACGCCGGCATAGTACAGGGATTCCAGCGTACGAACACTTGTGGTGCCCACGGCGGTAACGCCTTCATCACAATCCCGCAGCTTTTCCAGAAGCGCCTTTTTCACAAGGAATGGCTCACGGTGCATGGGATGCTCGCTCACGAGAGAACCCTTGACAGGCAGGAACGTGCCGGCGCCCACGTGAAGGCATACGTTTTCTTCCTTTATTCCTTTGTCCCTGATAGCCTGCAGCACATTCTCCGTGAAATGAAGGCCTGCCGTAGGGGCGGCCACGGAGCCTCTCCATTTGGCATAAAGGGTCTGGTAACGCTCTGCATCGATGCTTTCTGACTCCCTGTTCAGATACGGAGGAATGGGAATGGTTCCGCAGATTTCCAGCACCCGCGAAAAAGGAATTCCGCCGTCCCAGGTAAAGGTTACCTTCCCGGTTCTGCCGTCCCTTCCCGCCGGTTCTGCCTTGAGGTTCAGGGCCGATATCTCCGGATCATCCTCAGGATTGTAGAGGCTTAGGACATCGTCTTTCCACTTCTTTGCATTCCCGACCACGCAGGTCCATGTTGTTTTTGCCGATGCGGCGAATGCAGTAGCATATTCTGCCGGCTCTACAGGTTCCAGGCAGAAAATCTCGATATGGGCTCCGGTATCCCTTCTGAAATGAAGGCGGGCAGGTACAACTTTGGTATCATTGAATACCATAAGTGAATCTGCAGGAAGCAGTGAAGGCAGTTCACTGAAAACATATTCAGAAACATTCCCGTCCTTGTAATGAAGGAGCTTTGACGAATCCCTCTCCGGGAGGGGATATTTCGCTATCCTGGAGTCCTCCAGGGCATAATTATAGTCTTCTATGTGTATCTCAGGAATCATGAGAATCGCGTTTTCATTACAAATATACACACTTTATTTGGAATTCGGAATTCTCGCCGGAAATCGCATTTTCGGGCTACGTTGAATTTACAAAATTGAATTCATTTATAACTTGCCACAATGCGATTTTGTAAACAAAATTAAACAAAGTTACAAGTGCGAATCATGTTATTCAACTCCGTGGCGGGTAACCCGCTCGCAAATGTTCCACACTAAAATAATATTATTAAAAATCAGTTACTTATATAGTTTTATAAGTAGCACAACTTTAGCGAAAACGCATAGCCCAAATCTCATGATTCGGACAGAACGTGCTTTGGAGCGAATAATTTGGTATAATTCTATTTATTATCAATTATTTATATATCGTAACTAAAGTATAACTATAAGTTATTATTATATCCCTCTTCCCTATACTTTCTTGAATTCACATATCCCGACACTTGGATTTATCATTTATCCTTTTTACATTTGTAAAAATTAAGGTGTAAATTATGAACCGTCGTTTATTGCAGTTTTTACAGGCCCAAAACATCACGCAGGCACAATTTGCAGACACACTTTCAGTCGCCCGCGGAAGTGTCTCCCATATTCTCTCCGGGCGCAACAAACCGGGCTACGAATTCCTCGAGAGCCTGGCGCTACACTACCCTGCACTGAGCATGGACTGGATTCTTACGGGAAAAGGCAGCATGTTCAAAGGTCAGGGAAATGATGAAAACGCCCCCGCAGCGTTCTCAGACAGCCTTTTCCTCCCCTCGCAGCCACTTGGAATCAAGAAAATAATGGTCTTTTTTGACGACAACACTTTCAAGGAATTCCTTGCTGCTGAGTGAGGTTTTTACTATCTTTGTAAGTGTTATGTGGCCATTCAGCAAAAAGAAGACAGCAGACCTCTCTGCAGAGCTATCCGGAATCCTTTTCAGAAATCCGGTAGGACTTTTCCTTCCCCAGGGCAGCCTTATCGAAAAGTCGGGCAGACTCAGAAAACAGGCCGGATTCATAACCGCGGTTCCTCCCAAAGACAATTTAATCAATTGGATATCAAACTTTAAGAGTACATTCCAAGGAGAGATTACAGCAGTAGAGATTGTAGAGGATATAACCCGCAATTTCTCTCTCGCATATGACTTTGCAGACATTCTCATCATCAATCCGGACGGCAAAGAAGGCATTAATGCAATGGATATCTCGGACATTGTCTCCCTCCTTGACTCCCTTCTCAACCTGCGGCTTTGCTATGAAAATTATACCCCGGTTTATCTGCGTGTATCAGAGGCGGTTACACATGACGAACTAAAGACAATCTTGACATATTGCCGCCTTGCCGGAGTTGATGGAATGGTTGCTCCTCCCCGGAAGGTAGAGGAAATCCGTGACCTGACGGAAGGCCGCTTCCCCATCATTGCATACGCCACAACGCCGGAAGATGCCATTAAAAGCCTCAAATCCGGGGCGAAACTGGTAGAGATGCAATCCCGGATATGGCAGCTGGCAAAGTTAATCAAAGAGCTTGAAAAAGGCGCACTTGAACAATGATACAGGCTTCAATTATCACTATCGGCGATGAGATTCTCATAGGACAGATCGTAGACACCAACTCATCGCACATCGCAACGGCCCTGGAAGAGGCCGGAGTCAAGGTCAGGAGAATGCTCTCAATCTCTGACAAGAACGCAGAAATCAAGGATATACTTCTTTCAGAACTGTCTGAATCAGATATAGTTATCACAACAGGCGGCCTGGGGCCCACTAAGGACGACATCACCAAGGAGGCTCTTTTCCAGCTGAGCGGCAGCTCTTCATGGGTAGAGCACGCCGGACAGATGGAAATGGTTAAAGCCATCCTCAGGAGCCGTGGCATTGATATGCTCAAAAGCAACCGCGCACAGGCTCTTGTACCGGACAAGGCAGAAGTTATAGTAAACAGGCTTGGAACGGCTCCTGTCATGGTTTTCAGGGCCGTTCAGGGCAAGGGAACGCTGTATTCAATGCCCGGTGTCCCACACGAGGCTGTAGGCGCCATTCCAGACATCGTTGCCGACATCAGAACCCATTTCTCCCTTTCAGAGATACTCCACCGCAATATAATGGTATTCGGCATTGCAGAGTCTGCCCTCTCGGAACTCATTGCCCCTTGGGAAGACGCTCTCCCCGCCGATATGCACCTTGCATACCTTCCCAACACCCTTACAGGCATTCGCCTGAGGCTCTCCCTGTACGGCAGCAATAAAGACGAGGAAAACGCCCGTGCAGACGCGCAGATTGCCGCTTTGAAGAAGATTCTGGGCAATAAGATCTATGCACTCAAGGACAGCACTATGGAAGAAGCCATAGGTGAGCTTCTGATAGCAAAGGGCAAGACTCTCTCTGCTGCAGAATCCTGCACCGGAGGTGAAATCGCCCATATAATCACTACCGTTGCGGGTTCTTCTGCATACTTCCTGGGCTCTGTCACATCCTATGCGATATCGGTAAAGGAAAAGGTGCTGGGAGTGCCCCATGCTCTCATAGAGGAAAAAGGTGTAGTAAGTGCCGAAGTCGCCGCTGCAATGGCAGAGGGCGTAAGGCGTCTTACCGGCAGTGACTACGCCGTCGCAACAACCGGTCTTGCCGGCCCCGGTGGTGACGATGTAAACCCGGTTGGAACAGTCTGGATCGGAGTTGCCGGCCCCCACGGAACCACCACCGAAAAGCACTGTTTCAAGAGCGACAGGAAGCGCAATATCCAGCGTTTTGCAGCCACAGCCCTCAATGCCCTCCGTCTTGTGGTCATAAACGACTAACGTGCTGAAAATGCACAAATAAAACACTTATGTTATAGCGCATAACATAAGTGTTACTTTATATAGATTCCGCAGCTAAAGCGCTGATTCAGCTGAAGTTAGGATTCTGCCCCAGACGTTCATCAGATTTTTGCCTGAAACCTTCTCGATATCCTCTTTCGAGTATCCACGCCGGTTCATCTCTGTAAACACAAGAGGCATCATGGAGACGTTGTCAAGACCTGTCGGCGCGAGCAGGATTCCGTCAAAGTCTGAACCAATCCCAACATGGTCTATCCCGCAGATTTCAACTGCATGGTCTATATGATCAACGACCTCCTTCACTCCGGGACGCGGTACAACTGCAAGGCTGTCCTGTGCCTTGTGCCAGGCCTCGATGCGGGATGCATCGGCAGGAGATTCGATAAAGGCCGCTTCGGCGGCATCGGCCTCTTCAAGGATGGATTCATATCCTTTGCCGAATTCATCGGAAAGGAAGTCGGGACAGAAGTTGATGCCGACGTAGCCGTCTACATCGGCAAGGGCGCGGAGCATGTCGTCGGTAAGGTTGCGCCTGTGGCTGCAGAGAGCGCGGCAGCAGGAGTGGGACGCGATGACCGGGGCTTTGGACAGCTTGATGCAGTCCCAGAATGTGCTGTCCGCGCTGTGGGAAAGGTCCACCATAATTCCAAGGCGGTTCATTTCCTTGAGCACTTCCCTGCCGAACGGGCTCAGTCCGCCCCAGGTTGCATGGCCGGCGGCGCTGTCGGCAATGGCGTTGTCGGCATTATGCGTGAGCGTAATATAGCGCACTCCGCGGCGCCAGAAAGCGTGCAGTTTCTCAAGCGAAGTACCTATCGGCAGACCATTTTCCATGCCTATAAAGATAGAAAAGAGGCCTTTGCCGATATTATCTGCCGCATCTGTTGGGCTGAGGGTTACTGCAGCGGTATCCGGATACTTCTCCGCAGCCGCAAAAACGACATCAAGAAGCCTTGTAGCATAGGCTTCGGCAAGTGAGGGATTATAGTCCGGCGGAGTATAGAGGGCCCAGAAAGCGCCGTCGACTCCCCCTTTTTTGAGTTTGGGGAAGTCGACATGGCTGTAATTATTGTCGATACCCGGGTCCCTGAGCCTCAGAAGCTGTGACGGGGTATCCTGATGTGAGTCGTACATTACTTGACGGGAGCGCCCTTGGGAGCGAGAGTGGACTTGATGATGCGGCCGATCTTGAATGCAGGAGTGCCGGTGTAGAAGAGTGAGCTGCCGCCCAGAAGGGTTGCTTCTACGGTGTCGGAGACGTTCACGTTCGCTTTGCTGCTGCCATTGAGGTTTGCTACAACTTCCTTGGTGAGGAGGCCGTCGCCGTCGATTTCGGCGTTCTTTTCACCGCGGACCTCAAGGGTCGTGGTTTCACCGGAGAGGACGATTTTGGTGCTGGCGATACCGCTGGCGATGATCTTGTCGGCCTTTGCGGCGACGGCGATCTTGCTGTTGGCTGCACCGTTCACGTTTGCAACGGGAGTTTCCGCGCCGATGGAGATTGTTGCATTGCCTGCACCGTTCACGTTAAGGGTGCCGGTATTTGCAGAAAGCTTGAGGTTGGAGTTGCCGTCATTGGTGATTTCGATCTTGTCGTCGGCCTTGAGGGAAAGGACAGCCTGGGCGTTCTTTGTCATGGTGACGTTGGCAGTAACTGAATTGACGGAAAGGCTCTTGATCTGGCCCTTGTCTGCGATGCTAACCTGAAGGAATTCACCGGGGAATTCAACCGCAGAATTGATGACGGCGTTGTCTGCGACGGTGATGCCTGCAATTTCAGGAAGGGTGACAACTGCACGGAAAGTAGGTGCAGAGGCGTTTTTCTGCTTGTAGAGTTTCTTGATATCCTTGGGAACTGATTTCTCATCATAGCCGATGTAAAGGGTCTTTGCCCTTACATAGACCTGCACGTAGGGAGAGAGTGCATTGTCTACAGTGAGGCGGACGCCGTAGTCGCCTTTGTCGAGGGTGACTTCGAAGTCGCCGGAGGCGCTGACAGAGCTGAAATCACCTACTGGAAGAGTCTTGTCTTCAAGCTGGATGGTGAAAGACTGCTGATCCTGAGCGAGGGCCACGGCACCTGAAAGAGCGAAAACGGAAACGAAAAGTCCGATTGCCTTGAAAATGTTTTTCATAGTCTTTTTAAGTTATTTGATGTTAATAATTAATTATCCAATTGTTCCATGAGCGCAGTCCATTCTTCCGTGAGGGTGTCTATGGATTGCCTTAATTCCTGATACTCGGCAGTTAAAGTGAAAATATCGGAATTATTTCCCGGATTTGCAAGAGATTCTTCAATTATCTTGAGTTTTTCCTCTTTTTCTGCCACTTCGTTTTCTACTGTTACCAACCTTGTTCGTAACTTCCTTTCTTCCTTGGTGAAACCCTTGGGCTGGGGCGTCTTTTCCTTTTTGGGTGCAGCGGCCTGTTCCTTCTTTGCCGGAGCCTCCAGTTCCTGCAAGTTTCTGAGCCTGAGCCTCTGGAGGAAGTCCTGAACGCCTCCAAGATGCTCCTTTACCCTTCCGTCACGGAACTCATAGAGCTTTCCCACAAGGCCGTCCAGGAAGTCACGGTCATGGGACACGACAATAAGCGTGCCATCGAAGGCCAGAAGGGCCTGCTTGAGCCGGTCCTTGGACTGGATGTCCATGTGGTTGGTGGGTTCGTCAAGCACCAGGACATTGTATGGAGACAGCATGAGCCTTGCCATTCCAAGGCGGGCCCTCTCCCCTCCTGAAAGGACGGAGACCTTCTTGTCAACGTCTTCTCCCTTGAACAGGAACGCCCCCAGGATATCCCTCAGGCGCGTTCTCACCTCTCCAACGGCAACGCGGTCAAGCGTCTCCTCCACGGTAAGGTTCTTGTCCAGGACGTCTTCCTGATTCTGTGCATAGTAACCGATATGGACATTGTGGCCGATTCTGGCCTCGCCGTCAATGGGGGCCAGTTCCCCGGTCATGATCCTGAGGAATGTGGTCTTTCCTTCACCGTTACGGCCCACGAGGGCAATCTTTTCTCCGCGCTGGATTTCAATATCGGCACCGGTGAAGACGACCTTTCCGGGATAGCCGGCGGCAAGGTCTGAAGACTTGAAAACGACGTCTCCAGAGCGCTGGGCAGGTGGAAAACGGAGGGTTATGCGGGAATTGTCCGTTTCATCTATCTCTATCCTTTCCAGCTTTTCCAGAGCCTTGATGCGGGACTGGACCTGATTGCTCTTGGTGGGCTTGTAGCGGAAACGGTTGATGAAGTCTTCCGTCTTCTCTATCATGCGCTGCTGGTTGTCGTAGGCGGCCTTCTGCTGGGAAAGCCTTTCCTCCCTGAGCACCAGATATTTGCTGTAAGGCACCTTATAATCATGAATGTGGCCGAGCAGAATCTCTACGGTGCGGCCTGTCACATTGTCGAGGAACTTGCGGTCATGGGAAACCAGAAGGAGCGAACCGCGGTATGCCTTGAGATAGCTTTCGAACCACTCGATGGACTCGATGTCCAGGTGGTTGGTGGGCTCGTCAAGAAGAAGGACGTCAGGGGCACCAAGAAGGATTTTGGCAAGTTCCATGCGCATGTTCCAGCCCTGACTGAAGGTCTCTGTCTTGCGGTCAAGCTCTTCTTCCTTGAAACCCAGGCCCTTGAGTACCTTGACTGCCTTTACCCTCGGGGATTCTCCGCTTTCGAGTGCCAGCATGTCGTTCAGGTGGTTCATCCTGTCGATAATGGCCGCATATGAGGCCGATTCGTAGTCATCCCGTTCTCCCAGCTCTGCAGTAAGCCTCGAGAGCTCGTCCTCCATATCCTTTATGTAGTCGAAAACCGAGAGCACCTCGTCCATGACGCTGAGGCCCTTGTGATGAGCCATGCTCTGGGGAAGGTAGCCTATCCTTATTCCTGCCGGCTTCTCTATCGTACCTGAGGTTGGAATCTGCTCTCCGGTTATGAGTTTCATGAGTGTGGACTTCCCCGCCCCATTCTTTCCAACCAGGCCGATTTTGTCATTATCGCTGATATGGAAACTAATGGTGTCAAGCAAGTTAAACCCACCAAACGAAACCGTTACATTAGATACAGAAATCATTCTTTACAAAGGAGTATGGAGAGTTCGAACAAGCCGTAAAGAGGGATTGCAAGCACAAACATGGAGAAGGGGTCGCTTGGAGTTATAAGGGCTGCAAGCAACATTGTAACTATAACCGCATACTTTCTCCAGCCCCTCAGCATATCCCTTTTCACTATTCCAAGAGAGCTCAGGGCAAGAATCACGGTAGGAAACTCGAAGATGAGCCCTATCATGAACACCATGGAAACGAAAAGGGAAATATATGAATTCAGGGTGATTGTATTTGTTATTTCACTTGAAAGCGAGAAGTTCACAAAGAACATGAGGCATACCGGAAGTACAATGAAATATCCCACGGCAACGCCCAGATAGAAAAGCCCGGAAGAAAGACTGAAGGCCTTCCCCACCGCCTTTTTCTCGTTCTCGTAAAGCGCCGGCGAAATGAACTTCCACACCTCGAATATAATATACGGAAACGCCACCACAACAGCGCACAGGGCCGATATCTTCAGATACACGAAGAACTGTGCCGATATTTCTATATTGATGAGGCTCATGGAAAAATCCACACCTGGAAGCCTGTAGAGCGGGAAGTCCGGACGGGTGGGCCACATCACTGCGGCGAACACCTGCCTTGGAAAGCACATGGCAAGGACCGTAAGGGCAACAATTGCAATCACTGAACGGAACAGGGTTCCCCTCAGTGCTTCCAGATGGTCCCAAAAGGACATTTCTACGTCCCCGGAAGACGCCACCTACTTTTCCTCCTTGTTGTAGGTGTCTGTCTTTTCAGGAGTATTGCCGGCTTCGTTGATTTCCTTTTCCACCTCGTTCATACCCTCCTTGAAGCTCTTGACTCCTTTGCCGAGTCCTTTCATGAGTTCGGGAATCTTCTTACCCCCGAAAAGAAGGAGAATCACCAGTACTATGGCGACAATCTCCCAGGTGCCGATGAAAATAAGAGGATACATTTTTACTTAAGTTTTTGTTCAAACAATTTGCATACTGTTTCCGGGCAGCGGGTTGGGCGGAAGGTCTTTGCATCGATGAATCCAAGTATCACCTGGCCCTCTGCACAAAGCTCCCCTTTCTGGTTCACAACCGTCTGCCTGATTACCATTTTTGCCATGGGGACCTTGTCGAATTCCGCCGTTGCCGTGAGTACGTCCCCCATCCTTGCCGGATGCCTGAAATGGCACTCTACCGATACGATGGGAACCATGACGCCAAGCTCCTCTTCACACCTTTCGATAGGGAATCCGAGCTCCACCATCATCTGGTTTCTCGCGTTCTCGAAATAACGGATGTAATTCGAGTGGTGAACCACCCTCATCTGGTCCGTTTCATAGTACCTAACGGGAAAACTCGTGCTAAAAACCGCCATAACAAAAATGTTATTACTTGAAACTATTTTGTTTCTTTACTTGTTTTTCAGTTGCTTTAGCTTAGTCTCAAGAGATTCTATCTTCGAGAGCGAATCTGCCTCCTTCTTGCGCTCGTTTTCGATGACCTGGGCAGGTGCATTGGCTACAAAACGCTCGTTGGAGAGCTTTGCGCGCACTCCCTGAAGGAACTTCTTCTGGTATTCGAGGTCCTTTTCGGCCTTGGCGATTTCCTCTTCGACGTTGACGCCGGCTGCGTCCAGGACGACGAACATTTCGGTAGTCCTTACCATGAATCCGACGCCGGTAGTGGCGGTGAATTCAGGTACCAGCTCCAGGTCTGCGTTAGCGATTTTTCCAACAATGTTGCAGAAGGGCTGCGAGGCCGCCTTGACCTGAAGTTTGAGCTGAACCTTGGGGCCGATGTTACGCTGGTTGCGCACTCCCCTGACTCCGTTCACAGTCTCTGCAGCAAAGGCAAAATCGTCAAGGGTCTTTGCGCTGAACTCAGCGGCCTTGGGAGAAGGTGCATACATGATGGTCTCTCCGTCCTTCCTGGGTGCGATATCCTGCCAGAGCTCCTCCGTGATGAAAGGCATGACGGGATGGATGAGCTTGAGCAGGGCCTCGAAGAAGTCAAGAGTTGCATCGTATGTGGCCTTGTCCATGGGAAGCGCCTTTCCGTCTGCGAATGCGGGCTTTATGGCCTCAAGATACCAGGAGCAATAGTCGTCCCAGAAGAGCTTGTAAATGGTCATGAGGGCATCTGAGATGCGGAATTTGCTGTAATGGTCCTCTAAAAGTGCGACAGTGGCGGAGAGCTTTGCAGTGAACCAGTCTACCGCTTCCCTGGCTGCGGGAGTCTGAACTGCATCCTCTGCCACGGTGAAGCCCTTCACAAGACGGTAGCTGTTCCATATCTTGTTGCAGAATGCGGCACCCTGCTTGATCTGGGCCTCGTCATAGAAGATGTCGTTGCCGGCACTGGAGCAAAGGAGCATGCCGATTCGGACGGCGTCTGCACCGTAAGTGTCGATGAGGTCGAGGGGGTTCGGGGAATTTCCAAGGGTCTTGGACATCTTGCGGCCAATCTTGTCACGCACGATGCCGGTGAAATAGACGTTGGAGAAAGGCTCGCGGCCCATGAACTCCTCGCCGGCCATGATCATTCTGGCAACCCAGAAGAAGATTATGTCCGGGCCGGTTACGAGGTCCGATGTGGGATAATAGTACTGGAGATCCTTGTTGGGAGTATGGTCAGGGTGGCCGGGCATCTGAGGGTCAAAGACCGAGATGGGCCAGAGCCAGGAACTGAACCAGGTATCCAGTACGTCCTCATCCTGACGAAGGTCTTCTGCCTTGATTGAAGGATTCTTAGCCAGCGCTTCCTTAAGTGCTTCTTCAGCTGTAGGGGCAACCACGAAGCTGCCATCGGGAAGATAATATGCAGGGATGCGCTGCCCCCACCAGAGCTGGCGTGAGATGCACCAGTCGCGTGCATTTTCCATCCAGTGGCGGTATGTGTTCACGTATTTCTCAGGGATGAACTTGGTGCGGCCGCTCTCCACGGTTTCAAGAGCCATGGCGGCGAGCTTGTCCATCTTGAGGAACCACTGCGCGCTGAGCTTGGGCTCGATGACGGCGTCTGTGCGCTCTGAATAGCCCACAGGGCTGATATATTCCTCTACCTTCAGAAGGTTGCCGGATTCTTCCAGCATCTTTGTAATCTTCTTGCGGGCCACGAAACGCTCTTCACCCACAAGGATTTGGGCCTTTTCGTTGAGCTTGCCGTGGTCGTCGATGATTTCCAGGACGGGAAGATTGTGGCGGAGGCCGATTTCATAGTCGTGCACGTCGTGTGCGGGGGTAACCTTGAGGCAGCCCGTACCGAAGTCCATCTCTACGTAATCGTCCTCAATAACAGGTATTTCCCTGTTGATAAGGGGGATGAGGACCTTCTTTCCGTGAAGGCGGAAATGACGCTCGTCCTTGGGGTTGACGCAGATGGCGGCATCGGCCATGATGGTTTCCGGGCGGGTGGTGGCAATGACGAGGTAATCGTCTGTGGGATTGCCGTTTCCGTCGGAGATATAGTACTTCAGGTGATAGAAGTGGCTCTTGGTGTCACGGTGGATGACCTCGTCGTCAGAAACGGCGGTGAGGGCCTCCGGATCCCAGTTTACCATGCGCACCCCCTTGTAGATCCAGCCTTTCTTGTAGAAATATACAAAGGTGTTGATAACGGCCTCTGAAAGAGCCGGTTCCATGGTGAAGCGGGTGCGGTCCCAGTCGCAGGAGCAGCCAAGGCGGCGCAGCTGCTGAAGGATGATGCCGCCGTGCTCTTCCTTCCACTCCCAGGCATGACGCAGGAACTCTTCCCTGCCGATGTCTTCCTTGGAAATGCCCTGGGCCTTGAGCTTGGCCACGACCTTGCTCTCCGTGGCGATTGAGGCGTGGTCCGTACCGGGAACCCAGCAGGCGTTCTTGCCGTCCATGCGGGCCTTGCGGATGAGGACATCATTAAGAGTGTTGTTGAGCACATGGCCCATGTGCAGGATACCTGTCACGTTGGGCGGAGGTATAACTATGGTATAGGGTTCCTTCTCATTGGGTTCACTGTGGAAGAACTTGTTTTTTAGCCAATAGGCATACCACTTGTCTTCCACAGACTGTGCGCTGTATTTCGCTGCTAATTCATTCATATAATAAAAGCACTCTTATTTTTGTAGTCATTCCCGGTTTGACCGGGAATCTCTTCCTTTATCTTACAAATTTACTTATTTTTTGTTAATTTTGTGGAAATTATTTGACACTATGGACAACAATCAACCCAAAGGGCAGCAGATAAGCCTTGAACTCAAGCCGGAAGTGGCCAAGGGACAGTATTCCAACCTTGCAATCATCTCTCACTCCCGCAGCGAATTCATCATCGATTTCGCCATTACCCTCCCCGGCCTTGCAAAGCCGGAAATCGGCAGCCGCCTCATCATGACTCCGGAGCACGCAAAACGCCTCATGAACGCACTCTTTGACAATATTTCAAAGTACGAGGCCCAGTTCGGCATCATTGACCTCACCGGCAACAAGAGCGGCGCCCCAGGCGGCGGAACCTTCAATCTCGGCGACTTCGGCCCCATGGGAGGCAGCAAGTCATGAACCTTCTGGGAATCAAGGCATTCGCACTGGACATTGACGGCGTAGCGACGGACGGAAGCGTCTTCTGCAATTCAGACGGAGACCTCCTCAGAACCTATGACGCAAAGGACGGCTTTGCCATCCGCATGGCCGTCATGAACGGATATCCCGTTGCTGTAATTACAGGCGGCAGTTCCCTCTCCATCCGCAAAAGGATGGCGACAAGCGGCGTCAATCCAGACGACGTCTTCCTCCACTGCCGCAACAAGATAGAGCAGTTCAACGAATTCTGCAGCCGATACAACCTCAAGCCCGAAGAAATCATGTACTTCGGAGACGACATCCCCGACGTAGAGTGCATCCTTGCTGCAGGCTGCGGCGTAGCCCCTGCCGATGCCGTTCCCGAGGCCATCGAAGCCGCAGACTGGGTAACAGAGCACAAAGGCGGCCGCGGCTGCCTCAGGGAGGCCATTGAAGGCACTCTGCGCGCCCAGGGCAAGTGGGTTTTCGATGCGGCGGCATACAAGAAGAAGTTCTGATGGACCTCAAATCGGCACATATTATCCTTGCGAGCGGCTCCCCGAGGCGAAGGGAGCTGCTTAAGGGTTTGGACCTTGATTTCGAAGTGGATACGGGGAATACTTTCCAGGAGAAATATGACCCTTCCACCCCTTTTGACGAGGTCCCGCTCCTCATGAGCGAGGGAAAATCGGCAGGCTTTCACAGGCCGCTGCGCCCGGGAGAGGTTCTCATCACTGCCGATACGATGGTAATCCTTCCTGGAAAGGAAATTCTGGGAAAGCCCGTAGACCGTCAGGATGCCGTCCGTATGCTCCGGGACCTTTCCGGCAGGGAGCACCACGTGGTAACGGCGGTTACCATCCGTGACATCAGTCACAAGGAAAGCCTGACTGCAACCACAAAAGTATGGTTCAAGGAGCTCTCCGACGATGAAATCACCTATTACGTAGATACTTACAAGCCATTTGACAAGGCCGGCGCTTACGCCATCCAGGAATGGATAGGCCACATCGGGATAACCCGCATTGAAGGTTCATACTTCAATGTGGTCGGCTTCCCCGTCCAAAGGGTATACGAAGCGCTTAAAAGATTCTAATGCGCCAGTTTCCTATGCCTTGAGAACAGTCTCTGGGGCAGTTCCATCGCAAGGATGATTCCAAGAACTATGGCTATGGCAACCTTCAGGGCCATGAATCCGCTCGCCATCGACATGGCGAATTCGCTGGCCGTAAGGTAATAAGAGAACCAGAAGATTCCGGCACCAGGCACCAGCGTGAATATGCCGCAGATTATGAAAATCTGCGCCGGACAGCGCGACGGTACTGCGGCAAAGCGGGAAAGAAGGCTGACCACGAAGGCCGCAAGCGCTGCGGAAACCGGGGCCGACAGATTCATATACCTTACACCAAGAAGATATACCACCCATCCGGCAATTCCGATTATCCCGGCAGTTATGTACTGCTCTTTGTCCACCCCATAAAGAATAGCGAATCCAACTGTGCCGAAAAGTGCTGCCAAAGCCTGCCAGAAGAAGCTTTCCGTCTCAGGATTGGGTTCTACTCCGGTAAGGTGGATAACTCCCCCGAAAAACGCTCCGTCTATCATGAAAGCTGCCGATACACCCATCGCGATGCAGAAGAATCCCAGCATCGCATCAGTCATTCGCGTAATGCCGGCGAGGTAGTCCGAGTTCGCAAGGTCTCTGACGCCGTTGGTGAACGGAACTCCGGGAATAAGAGGCATTATTGCGCCGATGATTATGTTGCTCAGGCAGGTTCCAAGCCCCAGGCGGTAGCAGACGATGGAAACGAGGGTTACAAGCAGAGCGTTGCAGATACCTCCAACTATCTTTGAGAGGTAACGTGAGCTCACCAATGAGATGAAAAGGTATAGAATCAGACCGGCGACGCAGGCTGCCGCACAGTCGGCAAAACCGCCACCGAACACCGCCGAAAAGGCTCCGGCAGCGAAGGTTGTGGCCAGAAGCTGCTCCCAGAATGGCTTGGGGGCCATTTTCTCGATGGCATCGAGCCGCTGACGCGCCTCTTCCAGGCTGCATCTTCCTGCCGATATGTCGTAGCTGAGGCGGTTCACGGCCGTTACCTTGGCAAGGCGGACGCTCCTGATAGGGATGAAGGCGATGTTGGCATAGGTAGAGGCCTGGCCGCCGGACTTGGAGACTTTCTCATTGCGTCCGCTTGTGAAAATACCGTTGGAGAGGATGAAGAAATGGCCGCTGCTCACCCCGTAGTGGGTGGAAATGCGGGTCATGATGTCCTCCACGCGGGATATTTCGGCCCCGTTCTCAAGAAGAATGTGGCCGGCCTGGGAAGCTACTTCCAGTACGTCCGAGAAATCATTTTCCATCGGCAGGCAGTTCCTTGATGTAGACATCGTTCTGGGGGAACGGGATTTCTATGCCGTTCTCTGCGAAGGCGTTGTAGATGGCCTCCTTGGCCTGGGCGGCGAAGGTGTAGTGGGCATCGACGGTTGCAAAGAGAACCACCTGGATATCAACGCTGCTGTCTCCGAAGTTCTTGAGGCGCACATTGATACCCTTCTTCCCGTCCACGATGTCACGGCCGTACTTGTCCTTGCCAAGAAGCGGCTGAAGGGCCTCCAGGATAACTGAACGGGCCTTTTCCACGTCTGTTCCGTACTTCACGCCAACGGTGAAGTTGATCATCTCGTAGTGGTGGTTGCGGGTAAGGTTCTTGAAGTTCTGGTTGAAGAGGGCCGTATTGGTAAATGCAATCACGGAGCCGTCCTCTGCAGCCACCTGGGTGCTCTGGTAGGAGAGGCTCTGGACAACGCCGCGGATGCCGTCACATTCGATGGTGTCCCCCACTCTCACTCGCCCGCTCATGAGCTGCACGCCATAGAAGAAGTTGTTGAGGACATCCTTCATTGCGAAGCCGATACCTGTAGCAAGACCCGTGGTAACGATAGTAAGGGCCGATGTCGGTATCTTGAGCATCACGAATACGATAATCACGTAAATACCCCAGCAGACGAGGGTTATGATGTTGTTGGCAAGGTTGAAGTTGATGTCGGACTCCTTGAAGACGGTGCCTTCGTTCATCTTCTCGATGGTGGCCCTGGTAAGGTTCACGCGGTAGAATGCTTTGATTGCATATACTACATAGCGGAAAATGAAGAAGAGAGTGAGCACAATCATGAGCTTGAAGAGCGACAGGTGAACGATGCCTTCCACGTTGATGAGAGGATTCATGAAGAAGTCTCCCGCGACGGAGGAAAGGTTGAACACGTTGCAGGCGAGGTTTACGGCAATGGGAATCGACCAGATGGCAAGCAGAGGGATGACGACCATGTTCATGAAGTCATGGAACCAGGTTATCTCTATGAATGAGCCCTTGCCCGAGGAAAGCGGCATCCTGGGATTGCGCCTGCGGTAACTTATCTGGTGCTGCTTGATGTGGCTCTCATAATTGCGGTCCAAGATGTTGGAAACAGCCATCACTGTCTGCACCAGGGAGAGCTGGAAGAACCACCAGATGAGGACGATGACGGACATCATCACAAGTCCGTACCATGAAATGGCTGTAGATACGGCCATCACTCCAGCCGATATCCAGAGCATTATCCTGTCGCTCCTTGGAACCTTGTCAAGGTACTTGAAGTTGAACCAGAACTGCCATGCGGTGAAAATGAGCACTATGAGCGGGAAGAACACGTTCAGGGCGCTGTTGGGCACGAAGATGGTTCTGAGGAACACCACGATGAAGCCAAGGATGAGGGTGGGCAGATATGCCTTGAGGGCGGGATATGTCTGCTGCTCATCGAGGCGGATGAGCATTGAGGTAAAGATTGCTGCAAGCAGCCATGCATACTCTCCCATCATCCTGGATGCAAGGTTTATAAAAGTATCCGGGCCTTTGCTGTAAGAGTTGAACAGGATTATTATCGAGAAGATGATAACCCCCGTGAGCGCAATCAGCATTCCCTTGTGTTCCTGGAAATACTGCATCTGGAAGAACTTGACGCGCCTGACAAGCAGTTTCACGATGATGGTTGCAAGAATCATCGCGAATATGAGGATTACAAGCATCACAAAGGCATATCCAGCGACGATGGGGCCGCGCCATGCGCTGTAGGTTCCGCGGTCATCGACGGCACCGGGGCTGTACTTGACCTTCATGTCGGCAACTGCACGCTTCACATTGCGCCCGAAGCTCTTCAAGACCACGAAGTAATTGCGCTGACCATGCAGGAAGACCTTGTTCTGGACAAGGTGATAACGGTCCTGGGCGTAGTCGTAGGCTTCCTTGAGGAGTTTGTCCGTGTCGGCATAGTCCTCGGAGTCTTCCTCTATGCGCTTGATGTTGGTCATGTAGTGATCTACCATAGATTCTGCATAGAAGAGGCAACTGTCACGCACTGCGGCAGTTTCATCATCCATCCTGAAGCCTTCCTTCAAGGCAAAGGACGGAAGATTGAGGAGGGTGTCAACCTTGAAATCAAGGCTGTCCATGACGGTTTCCAGCCGGGGTACCAATGAAGGGTCTATCTTCACAGGAGGCATGTTCCTGAGGGTCTGGGCGAGCTTGGAGTAGCGGTCCAGCTCGGTTGTCATGTTCTGGATAATCTCGTCAAAGGGCATGCGGTTGGCGTCGAACTTCTCATACTGGTCTGTTACCTGATGCAGGGCGTAGGTAAGGTCAAAGGTATGGTTCTGGGGCTGAGAATACAGCATGAGGGACAGTTCGTTTGACTGCTCCACCAGGTTGAGGAGGCTCTGGTGCTGGGACTGGATACGGGCGGCACCGGCGGCGTTTCGGCGCACGGTGTTCTCGTAGTCTGTCTTGAGTTCGGAAAGGAGCACGAGGAGGGTCTGCTGCAGGTCCTTTTCCTTAAAAACGGCGTATGCCGGCACCAGGGCCGGCATAACTGTCAAAATGCCGATGATGAGGCGTTTGGGGAATCGATTCCGTGTCATAATTTACCTTGTTCACCAAGATGGCTGTCCTTGAATCCCAGGAAGTAGAGAACGCCGTCCAGGCCTATCGTAGAGAGGCTCTGGCTGGCACTCGCCTTTACACGGGGTTTCGCATGGAAGGCAATGCCAAGACCGGCTTCGTTGAGCATTGGAAGGTCGTTGGCGCCGTCACCCACGGCGATTGTCTGGGCAATGTTAACTTTCTCTGTCTGGGCGATGAGGCGAAGGAGGTCTGCCTTGCGGCGGCCGTCGACGATGTCGCCTACATACCGGCCCGTGAGTTTTCCGTCTTCCCCTACTTCGAGTTCGTTGGCGTAGACATAATCTATTCCGTAGCGGCGCTGGAGGTATTCACCGAAGAAGGTGAAGCCGCCGGAGAGGATGGCAATCTTGTAGCCGCAGGTCTTGAGAACGCTCATGAGGCGGTCTGTGCCTTCGGTGATGGGGAGGTTGTCGGCAATATCCTGCATTACGGAGACGTCAAGACCCTTCAGGAGGGCGACCCTTTCCGTGAAGCTTTCCTTGAAGTCGATTTCACCGCGCATCGCCCGTTCCGTGATGGCGGCGACCTTGTCGTAGACGCCGTGGCGGCGGGCAAGTTCGTCGATGCATTCGGCCTGGATGAGGGTGGAGTCCATATCGAAGCAGATGAGGCGGCGCATGCGGCGGTACATGTCGTCCTTCTGGAAGGAAAAGTCCATTCCGGAATCGGCCGAGAGGGCCATGAGTTCCTTCTGGAAGGCGGCTTTGTCGGCAAGGGTGCCGCGGATGGAGAATTCCACGCAGGCGCGGACGTTCCTTTCCGGATGCATGATGCTCATGCGGCCTGTGAGGCGCTTGATGGCATCGATGTTAAGGTCGTGACGGGCAATGATTTCGGCAGCGGACTGGAGCTGGGCTGCGGAAAGGCTCCTGCCGATGACCGTGAGTATGTAGCGGTTCTTTCCCTGACGGCCGGCCCAGGCCTCGTAATCGTCGTCGGAGATGGGTTCAAAGCCGATGGTGACGCCCAGTTCGGTGGTCTTGAAGAGAAGTTCCTTCATCACCTGTCCGGAGAGCTGGTCGTCTATGCGGATGAGGAGGCCCAGGGAAAGGGTGGAGTGGATATCGGCCTGGCCGATGTCAAGAATCCGGGCGTCGTACTTTGAGAGTATGGTCATGATTTCCGATGTAAGGCCAACGCGGTCCTTGCCGGAAATGCGGATCAGTATCTGTTCCTGTTTCATTCTTCTTCGTCGTCTTCAGGGAGAACGATCTGCTTGTACTGGTTGCGGCGTTTCTGCCAGCGTTCGCGGGCATACTGCTGCATGTCGGTGATGGTGTCGTTCTCGTCGATGATTTCCATCCCGAGGATGGTTTCAATGATGTCTTCGAGGGTAAGGATGCCCTGGAAGCAGCCGTAATCGTCAATGATGAGGGCTATCTGGTCCTTGGTCTTGAGGAGGCTTTCCCAGACATCGGAAACGGAGGTTTCCTCGTGGAAAGCGGCAATTTTACGCTTGATGCTGCGAAGGCGTGTGTCGAACTTGTCTTCTGCAAGGTTTTCGAGGACGTCGTTTCGCATTATGTAGCCGGTGATGAATTCGGGGGAATCGGCATACACGGGGATGCGGGAGTTGTGGGAGAGGTCTTCCTGCTTGTAGAACTGCCTCAGGGTCATGTTTTCCGGGGCGATGGCCGCCACGACGCGGGGAGTCATTATCTCGTAGGCCTTGATGTCGTCCAGCTTGATGATGTTCTGGATTACCTTGTTCTCTGAGTTGTCAAGGACGCCTTCTTCCTCTCCGATATTTGCCATTGCAGACACTTCCTCCCTGGAGATTGCGGTGTCCGGTTCTTCGTCCGAGATGCTGGTGTGGAGCTTGTCGATAATCCATACCAGAGGATACAGGAGGTACACCAGGAACTGCATTATCTTGGAGAGCCAGAGCATGTCCTTCCAGTGCTTTGTGCCGATGGATTTTGGAAGAATCTCAGAGAAGACCAGGATGAGAAGGGTCATGAGGGCGCTGATGATACCGAACCAGTGGTCTCCGGAAAGGAGCGTAGCCTGGTGGCCTACAGCCGCTGCGCCAAGGGTATTGGCGATGGTGTTGAGTGAAAGAATTGCCGACAGGGGCCTGTCGGGGGCCGATTTCATCTTCATGAACAGGGCGGCGTTCCTGTCTCCTTCGTCCTCTTTCATCGTTATATATGAGATGGGTGTGGACATGAGAACCGACTCCAGAAGTGAACACAGGAAGGAGATTCCCATGGTCAGAAGCAGGTATACTATCAGCAGCGTCATACGTTATTGTACAATAATCTGCAAATTTACTGATTTTTGTGGTATTCTCAAAGGAGGATGAAGTCTATACCGGCGTTTTCTGCAAAGGCTGCGTCAGTTTTGGAGTCTCCGAGCATGATTGCCCGGTTCATGGCAGGGAAAAACCGTTTTGCTTCATGATACATGCCGGGGTTGGGTTTACGGCGCGAATCATTGTCGTCCGTGGCAGTGCAGGTAAGGATGGCGTCTATGCGGCCGCCGGCTTCTGTAATGGCCTGCAGCATGTTGGAGTGGATATCTGCGAGGTCCTCATCCGTCATGAGTCCCCTGCCCACTCCCCTCTGGTTGGTAACAACTATTATTCGCTTGAATTTTCCCGACCATTTCGGGAACTCTTCCAGAATTCCGTTAATGAATTTGAACTGGTTCCAGTTTCTTACGTAATCTCCTTGAATTCTGACGTTTATGGTGCCGTCACGGTCTATTAGAAGGGTGTCTGCATCTGACTGCAGGAGCTTTTGGGATGCTGCTTTTACGGCCCGGTACTCAGGGAGATCTGTCTGTGCCTTTTCGTAATCTTCAGGGATACCTATATCCAGGAAATAACAGTCCTGGATTATGCCTTCTGTCCTGTACTTAAGCGGCTCCAGCACTTCCTTTTCAAAGGAAAACTTCTCCGGGAAACCGCTCAGGTCCAAATCGTTAAGTGCATACACTCCCCCGTTAATCAACCCCTCCTTGCAATACCCCTTTTCCTTGAAACCGGTAATCTTGGCCTTGTCATTTCGAGCGCCCCCTCTTCTGTCATTTCGAGCGAAGTCGAGAAATCTAACCTCCACCGCCCCGTACCTCTCAAACTCCCTCATTGGTTTGAGTGCAACGGTTATTGGCGCGTCAAATGTGAAAGCCTTCAAGTCTACGGGGAAAAACGTGTCTCCGTTGATGACGAAGACCTGCTTTCCATGGCAGTATTTGAGTGCTTCCCTTATACCTCCGCCGGTTCCAAGCGGGGTTTCCTCTACGGCCCAGTCTATTTCAAAGGGATAGTTTTGGCCTGATAACCAATTGATTATGCGTTCACGGAGATAGCCTACGGAAAGGATGACATGGGCTACGCCCTGGTCCCGGAGCCAGTCCATGATATATGAGAGAAAGGGCGTATCCACTATCGGGGCCATGCATTTGGGGAGGTTGGAGACGGCACTGCGAAGGCGGGTGCCAAGGCCGCCGGCGAGGACTATTGCTTCCATGATACTGCGCCTTCAGAGGTGAAATGGAAATCGCGGACTTCGCCGGGGAGGCGCGAGAGGGCATCGGCAATGATGGACTTGCGTTCAGGAGGGACCATGAGCATGATGAAACCGCCGCCGCCCGCGCCGGAGACCTTGCCGGAGATGGCACCTGCGGCCATGGCGGTGTCGAAGGCGGTCTGAATCATGGGGTTGGTGATGGCTTCGGCCATTTTCTTCTTGTCTTCCCAGGCACGGCCGAGGATATCGGCAAAGGCTTTGAAGTTGGCGGCCTGGAGGGCGTCACGCATGTCAAAGGCGCTTTGCTTGATGCGGTGCATGGCTTCGACGGCCGCGGTTTTGCCGCTGCGTGTGGCTTTCTGCTGCTCGGAGATGATGGCGGCGCCTTCGCGGCTGCGGCCGGTGAAGTAGAGGAGCATGGAGTCCTGGAGGGTATCGACGGTACTTTCAGGAAGGACGACGGGGGCTACGGTGACGGTGTCGTCGGTGTTGAAGGACATGAAGTTGAAGCCGCCGAAAGCAGCTGCGTACTGGTCCTGCTTGCCGCCCGCAAGAGCAAGGTCCATGCGCTCGATTTCGTAGGCGGTGCGGGCAAGGGTGTAGGTGTCAATCGGCCTTTGGAGCCACTCCAGGAAGCATTTTAGGATGGCCACCACCATTGTGGAGGAGGTGCCAAGTCCGGAGCCGGCGGGGGCGTCGTTCCAGGTGTGGATGCGGAAGCCGGACTCCATGGGACCAAATCTTGCAATTACGCCATCGATGAGAGTGGCGCCGGTCCTTCCGTTCAGGGGGACACGGGTGTTGATGGCTGCATCATCGGCCCGGACCTCTATGACGGGTTCCGTGAGAGGCTCGATGGTGCAATATGCGCTAAGGTTGATGGTGGCATTGAGAACGTTGCCGCCATATATGTCGCTGTACGGGGACACGTCGCTGCCGCCCCCCGCCAGCCCCAGTCTCAGCGGCGCCTTGGAACAGATAATCATTACTTGATGGCCTCGAGGGTGCCTTTGGTGCCGGCGAGTTCGGCGTCGAGCTTTTCGTAGACGGAGTTGTTGGATTTATATTCCGGAACGATCTGCTTCATCTTGCGGACTGTGGCCATGTCGTCGAACTCCTTGGCGATGTTGATGAGTTCTTCGATTTCGCGGTTGACTTCATCGTAGTCGTATTCGCGCACCTGGGCGATACGAATCTTCTCATGGAAGGTGGGCTTGGTGTCTTCAAGCTCATTGAGGACTTCCTCGTAGAGCTTTTCACCTTCACGGAGACCGGTGTACTTTATTTCCACGTTCTTGGCGTTGGAAAGGGCTATCATGCGCTTGGCAAGGTCTGCAATCTTGACGGGTGCGCCCATGTCGAAGACGAAAATCTCGCCGCCGTTGCCCTTGGTGCCGGCTTCGAGAACCAGCTTGCAGGCTTCCGGGATGAGCATGAAGAAGCGGACGATGCGCTCATCTGTGACTGTAACGGGGCCGCCGTTCTTGATTTGCTCCTTGAACAGAGGTATCACGGAACCGTTGGAACCCAGAACGTTGCCGAAACGCGTAGTGACGAACTGGGTGTACTCGCGCGGCTTGCCCCCAGCCTTCCAGCCCTTGAGGGCTTCCATCTTGAGCTTGCGGTCAAGGCTCTGGACGTAGATTTCGCAGATACGCTTGGAGCAGCCCATGACATTGGTAGGATTCACGGCCTTGTCCGTAGAAATCATCACGAACTTCTTGATGCCGTATTTGACGGACATATCGGCAATTATCTTGGTGCCGCTGATGTTGTTCATGACGGCCTCCGAGGGGTTGTCCTCCATCATGGGGACATGCTTGTATGCTGCAGCGTGGAAGACATAGTCGGGCTTGAAGTCCCTGAAAATGAAATCCATCCTGGTGCGTCGGCTTATGCTGGTGACGACGACCTCGCACGGGACATCGGGGAACTCCTTCGCCATCATGAGGCGGACGTCGTGCTGGGGTGTTTCGGCCTGGTCGATGAGCATCATCTTGGAGGGCTTGAACTGCGCCACCTGCCTTACTATCTCCATGCCGATGGAACCGGCCGATCCGGTGATGAGCACCTTCTTGCCTGTGAGGAGATGTTCGACGGATTTCATGTCCACCTTGATCTCTGAACGGGGAAGAAGGTCCTCTACACTCACTTCCCTGAGCTGGAGCTCTTCCATTTCTTCGTCAGTGAGGACGCCGTTCTTGATGCTGGCTTCCTTGGCGTCGTGGGCCATGAAAATCTTGCAGCCTGCGCCGATGAGAATGTCCTGAATCTTCTGGTTCCGACGGAACTCGTTGGCCCTCAGGGGGCTCACGAGAACGGCGCGGATGTGCTCGCGCTTGACGATATCGGCAATGTCATCGTCAAGTGTATACACCTTTACGCCCATGAGGCGCATGTCCTTGATGCGGTGCTCGTGCGAGATGAAGCCCTTGATTTCGAACTGCTGGGGACTTTGGGAACGGAGGCTTTTTGCAAGGCCGATGCCACCGGTAAGTGCACCGTAAATGAGGCACGGGATGGCCTTGGAGTCTGCATTTGAGGCGTCGAAAAGGAGCTTGACCAGGATGCGCATTGCCCACATGAGAAGGGTGGCGAGGAGGAACGACACGAATATCTGCATGAGGGAAAGGGCGCTGAGCACTTCTACACCCCGCCACTTCATGAGGAACATCATGCCGATGCAGAGTGCCAGGGACACCAGGTTTGCATATACCAGCTTGAGAAGGTCTACGAAACTGGAATAGCGAAGAACGCCGGAATATGTTCTGAAAATCCTTGCACCAATCCAGCTGAGGACCGCATAGAACAACGATGTTAGAAACACCGCCGAATGATGTTCGTAGGTGACCTGGGAATTATTGTCAACCCAATAAGTGAAAACGCAGGACGCAAATACGATTGCGGCGTCGGCGAGGAGGATTACCCAATATGGCAGCACTTTCTTGCTGAAATACCAATTGGAGATTCGTTTTATAGGGTCAAGTTTTTGAGCCATAATTAAAGTATTGCCTACAAAGATAAACATTTATTCATTGTGGGGCAAATGTTTGAAAGAAAATAAGTACCTTTGGCGTCCATACTGAAAAACGACAAATGCCGCACCTGGGAGAGATATTTTCACTGGTGGTTGCCGTATTCTGGACGGTGACGGCGCTTTTTGCCGAAAGGCAAGCCATCGGCCGGGGTCGATGAGCGCGAATGTGCTGCGCATTTCGATGGCATCCTCGTCTCCATGACGGGTGTGGCGCTGTTTTTCCTGCTGTAAGTGCCGGAGGTGGTCCAGCGGGCATGCAGACCTCCGGCGTTTTGAGCGTTATATGACGGAGGTCTGCATGCCCGCTGGACCACCTCCGACACCTATACGCTGTCAAGCAGACGGGCGGCATCAGCATAGGTGATACCGCATACGCGGGCGGTCTGGTGCACTCCGGCACTGAAGCGAAACTGTATCTGGCGGAGAGCCTCGGCCTGTTCTTGAGGAGTGAGTACGGCGAAAGAAGATTGTTGGAAAAGGCTTTGGAGAAGATCCGGAAGTGCGCCGAGTATGGTCTGGTCCCTGAATGCAGGCAAGTTCGCGTCTTCAGCTTCCAGGCGCTTACGGGCCTTGGAAGATGTTCTGAGGAAATACTGCATTCTTTTTGGAGTTTTGAAGAGTGATTCTACGTGATCCACGTCGACATACGATTCCGGCAGGATGTAACCGGCATCCGATATCAGCCACTCATCCGAAAGTTTCAATGCCTCTTCACTGTGCATCAAGCGGACGCGCTCCCTGCCGGAAAGATTTCCAAGACGACGGTATTTATGTGCGGTCACGGTCATTCCATCTGACTGGAAGAATGAATTCCCCGTACCCCATGGATACTGAGCCGGATATAGGCATATATTTGCTGCAACACAGTTCATCTGAACATATGCCAATGCACGTTCCAGGGCTTCAACTTCCTCTGTAGGTATTTCCTTAATATGAACATGGTTACGTCTTAGAAATCCCCTTACGCCATATTTACAGCATAAATACTGTGAATACCTTCTCTTGAAACTGTTGATAAAAGCTTCCACATCCTTACGCCTTCCAAACAGCACAAAGTGAACATGGTTGGACATTAGGATGAACACCTGTATCAACACTGTTGGAAAAAGTGCGGCCTGAATGGCCACATAATTCATTCCAGCTACAAAGTCTTCAGTGTCCCTGAACCACAACCCATCCTCCAGATGCTCAGTGGTAACCAAATAATACTTTTTCATCTCCTCAATCTTTAATTGTTCGTTTGACTGCCGGAGGTGGTCCAGCGGGCATGCAGACCTCCGGCGTTTTGGGCGTTTTTTGACGGAGGTGGTCCAGCTGAAATGCAGACCTCCGACAGTGGGCTGGCTGGATGCGCAGTCGCAGCAACAAATATAATGATTCTGGGGAAAGAGTTTCAACATAATTTTGAATTATTGTTGAAAATTGTTAATTTAGCGGGAGAAATCATGCTTAAACAAGACAGAACCATCATTCATGTGGAGGTCAAGGACACCCATGAACATCTTTACTTTGGATCCGCAGCAGCAATGTTCGAGGACTCAAGGTTAAAGGACCTGTTGAAAATCAAGTACCAGACCTTCCGTACAAAGCGCGTTTCTCCCGAAAGACCATACGAGAACGAACACGTGATTGTGCGCAAAGGCATGCTGAACACTATTGACCACAATTCAGCAGAATGAAAGGGTGTGGGATCGTAGAGCGACATCCATTTGAGCCGTTCCTGCCGGAGGGGGCGCGGATGCTGTTTCTGGGGAGTTTTCCGCCTCAGCAGCACCGCTGGTGCATGCCGTTCTACTACCCCAACTGGATAAACGACTTCTGGCGCATAATGGGGCTCATCCATTTTGCCGACAAGGATCACTTCTGCATCACCTCCGAAAAGCGCTTTGACGAAACCCTCATCCGCCGGTTCTGTGCCGATGAAGGCCTCGCCTTCTACGACACCGCCACCGAAGTGCGGCGCCTGAGGGACAACGCCTCCGATGCCTTCCTGGAAGTGGTCACGCCCACCGACATCCCTGCACTGCTTGCCCTGATATCGGACTGCCATCGGCTCATCACCACAGGCGAAAAGGCCACCGGCGTTGTTGCAGAGCGCTTCGGGTGTGCGGTTCCGGCCATCGGCACATATGTGGAGATTGACGGCCTGGAGTTCTGGCGGATGCCCTCCTCTTCCCGCGCCTATCCCCTGCCCCTTGAGCGCAAGGCCGATTTCTACCGCCGCCTGTTTGCCTGATATCGGAGAAATACCTATCTTTGGAAAAACGTAAAGACTATGCTAAAGATAGGAGACAAGATGCCCGCCTTCGAGGTGGTGGACCAGGACGGAAAAGTGGTCAGGAGCGAAGAGTTTATCGGCAAGGGGAAGAAGACCATAATCTATTTTTACCCGAAGGACAATACGTCCGGCTGTACGGCCGAGGCGTGCTCGTTCAGGGACAATTATGCCGCACTGACGGAAGCCGGATACAACGTCGTGGGCGTGAGCAAGGACAGCGCAAAAGCCCATACCGGCTTCAGGGCCAAGTACGAACTGCCATTCAGGCTGCTGTCGGATCCATCGGCAGAAATGCTGAAGGCATTCGGGGCCTGGGGAGAGAAGAAGATGTACGGGAAAACGGTGATGGGGACGCTCCGGCGCACGTTTATCTTTGCCGAAGACGGCACGCTTGAGCGCATCATCGAGAAAGTGGACACAAAGAACGCCGCCGGGCAGATACTATGAGCCTCTACGACGCAATGCTTGCGGCGGCGGACCCGTTGCAGGTCCCGGGCCTGAGCCGGTTCTTCAAAAGCGGCCCGGGGCAGTACGGCGAAGGCGACAAGTTCCTTGGAATCAAGGTGCCGGTGACGCGGTCTATAGTGAAAGCCTGCTGGCGGGAGGCCGATTTTGCCGAGCTGGAACGCTGCATCTGTTCCGAATACCACGAAGTTCGGCTGGCGGCGCTGCTCACGCTGGTGGAGATATTCAAGCATACGAAGGATACACGCTGCATTGACTTCTACCTGTCACATACAGACCGCATCAACAACTGGGACCTGGTTGACCTCTCCTGCTATCCCCTGCTGGGTGAATGGCTGCTTCCGCAGAAGGACCGGAGCCTGCTGTACAACCTGGCCCGTAACGGTCGCACCATCTGGGAGCAGCGCATCGGCATAGTGTCCACCATGACCTTCATACGCCACGGGCAGCTTCAGGACACCTTTGCCATTGCCGATATCCTCCTTCACCACCCTCACGACCTCATCCACAAAGCCGTGGGCTGGCTCCTCCGAGAGGCCGGAAAACGCGACCGGGCGGCGCTGGAGGCGTGGCTCTGTCATTCTGAATCTCTCCCGCGTTATCTCCAAATGCCCCGCACCATGCTCCGCTACGCCATCGAAAGGTTCCCGGAGGAGTTGCGGCAGCGGTATCTCCAGAGCACAATATAAATACTTAACTTTGAGGCCATGAAACGAACAATACTTATGGCGCTTATTCTCGCGGCGGTGCTCCCCTTATCGGCCCGGGAATACGAGGTGAAGGGCCCGGAAGGCGGAATTGCCTTCAAAATCAGCTTGCCGGAAGGCTTCAACGTGGAGCGGGACCGCTGCCCGATGGTGATTCTCATGCACGGCATCTTCTCCGGCAAGGACTACAGCCCCATCCCGGCCATTGCGAAGGGGCTGGCGGGAGCGGGCATCGGCTCCATCCGTTTCGACTTCGACGGCCACGGGAAGAGCGAAGGCCGCATGCAGGACATGACAATTGCGAAGGAACTGGCCGATGCCAGGGCCATCTGGGAATACGTCCGCTCACTCCCCTATGTGAGCGGAATCGGCCTTCTGGGGCATTCGCAGGGGGGTGTGGTGGCTTCGATGACGGCGGGGGTTCTTGCTTTGGAGGGGGCTGCACCCGACGGGTTGGTGCTAATTGCGCCTGGGTCCGTAATCAAGGAAGCATGCCAGGGAGGAAAGTTCTTCAATGCGAGGTTTGACCCTGAGGACCCGCCGGAGTTCATCCGCTGCTGGGGCACCATGAAGCTGGGCCGGGAGTACCTTCTGAGCACGCAGAAGTTGGATATTTATGGTACGGCCGCCACCTACAACGGGCCGGTAAGGATCCTGCATGGAACCCGGGATAGCATCGTACCCATGTGGTGCAGCGAAAAGTTCCTGTCGACGTATGGTGACGCCGCGGAACTCATTGTGGTTGAGGGAGAAAACCACACAATATCCCGTCGGAAGAAGGAAGTGGTCGCGAGGGTGGTGGAGTTCTTTGAGGGGGTGCTTCCTGGTAATTAGAGAGCCAGAGGGCGGGCTGGGGAGATGGGGTGTTGCTTGGCCCCGTTGTTGTTGCTGTTGCTGTTGCTGTTGCCGTTGCTATTGCCGTTGCTATTGCCGTTGCTATTGCCGTTACTATTGCCGTTGCCGTTGCCGTTGGCCGTTGCCATTGCTATTGCCGTTGCCATTGGCCGTTGCCATTGGCCGTTGCCGTGAAATGCAACTATCTGTGGCACAGCGTATTACGCAAAAGGCTTGCCGCTATTTCGGGGTAAGCCTTTTGGTTTATTGTCTGATATTCAGGCACTTACATTTCACGCATCACACCCACTGATTAACGTGTTTGTACTTCTCCCCCAACTCCAGATGCATCTTGAACATCTCCTGACGTTCCGCCTCCAACTCCCCAGCATTCATGAGCTTCTTGTTATGCTTCCACCAGGAGCGCATGTTGCGCTCCTCCGGGATGAACTTGGAGGGTTTGCGATGATTGGTTTCCTAAAAGTCGATGGCTTCCTGCCATTTGGCTAGCCAGAGTTCGTCTTGGGTCATAAAAACTACTATTGGGATGATTTCCAGCGTTTGAGCATGGGGAAATACTGCCGCATCATCTGCTTGTATTCCTCCTGCGTCATCGGTCTGGGCATGTTCTTGTTCACCTCGTCCACGAACTGCGCGCAAAAGTCGATCATTTCCTCCATCGTGCAGTCGCGGGTGAAGGCGCCGTCCTTGTAGCAGTAGATGCAATAATCCTCGTTCTTGGAGCCATCGGCATTGGTGCCTTTAATCTCCTCTGTGAGCGGCATGCCGCAGCTCTGGCAAAATTTCATGTCCATAAGTTTGGTTGTTTTTTCAAAAGTAAGCAAAAGAGTTCAGATTACCATAAAAATGATAATACTCATCTGTAAAAAAGGGCCGATGCCTTCCGTCCCGCCCCGTAGCAAGGGTCAATAAGCACCACCCGCAGCCGACAGCATAGCAACTGCCAGCAATGTAACTAAACTTTCGGACCGCCTCAAACTGGGGGGGTATGCTCCGGAATAAGTAGTTGCCCCGTTGCCATTGCCGCCACCGTCCATTGCCGCCGCCGTGAAATACAACTATCTGTTAGACAGCGTATTACGCAAAATGCTTGCCTCCTAATCGCGGCAAGCATTTTGGTTTATAGGCTGATATTCAGGCACTTACATTTCACGCATCACACCCACTGATTAACGTGTTTGTACTTCTCCCCCAACTCCAGATGCTTCTTGAACATCTCCTGACGTTCCGCCTTCAACTCCCCGGCATTCATGAGCTTCTTGTTATGTTTCCTGCAAGTGGCGCCCCCGCCGACAGCCCGGTCTTTGGCGCCGGGCCGACCCGGCACGAGAGTGGAGGACAAGGAGTGCCGGAGGTGGCAGGACGCTCGCGCGCCACCAAGGCTGAAAGCGAGGGAAAACGATAGAGCACCACTGCCGGTATTCGTGCCCTGCACTTTGTGGGCGGGGACCCACAAAGTACGGAGTTTTACTCCAGGGCCGATTCTGACCTCCAACTGCTCCACACGGGGTCTTATGGTTATCAAATCCTCTATTATTGAGCAGGTATGGATAAGCTAGTGTTCAATTGATTAACGTCGATCATGGGTAAAGGGTACTGAGATAAAATAGACCCAGCGGTCTTTACCACTAGAATACCACGCATTGTGCCTACTGCCACACTTAAGAAATGAGGCATAAGATGCATAATTGTAACACTTCCATCTTTATTTATTGTGACAAAGCGTTCAATGTCGATAACCGAGAAGGTAAAACGGTAGATGCTCTCGAGAATAACATCCTCACCGAACACGTAACGTACTCCGAACACGATAGAGATTTGACCATCGGCAAGATTGGGTTCAACTTTATTTGAGAAACCAATCTGAATAGCCTCAGGATCTGTATTGTCCTTTATCATCTCAGGAGACATCATAAAACGGACTTCTCCGACAGACAATAGCTTCATCTGAATAACAGTATTCTCTTCAGCCATAGTATACTAATTCTTATAAGTCATACAATACTCAACCTGATTCTTAACCTTAACCACAGTATCAAGCTCAGAAGAAGGAGCATAGTACGGATTAAGGGTAAGAAATACATATTCTGGCGAAGTATGGCGATACACCTCGACAATAGGTTCACCAAGAACAGCGGAAATCTTGGCGAGTGAAGTAGTTGTGAACCCGTGAGTCCCTGTCAGCCATCTTGAAATCTCCGACTCACGTTTACCCATCAGAGCAGCGAACTCCCGCTGCGTCATTTTTTTAGCCTTCAAAAGATCGTAGATTCGATTCGCAATATCAATATTCAAGCGGACCTCTTCACTAACCTCGGGCGAAACATTCGCTAGGCATTTTTCAAATAAAGGATTCTTCTTCATAATGGTGGCTATAGTGTGATGGAATCAATAATTATCTTCAGCGCATCAAAATCATCGTAATCTGTATTCGCTTGACGAACAACTCTCTTAATCTGCTTAAAAATGTCTCGTAAATCCTCAACATAAGCAAGTTGTACAGGGTCCTTATCGTACTTTTCAGCTGTGGTTACTCCTCCATTTCCGAGGATGAGGATACGCTCTGATAAACACAAACAGTACAAACGAATTTTACCAACTGATTTATCAACTCGTCTATACGTATAAAACATAGGTAAAGCTTTCACACGACCGCCCTCAGGACGAAAAAGATTCTCTCTAGCACCGCATTCTTGAATCTTATCAATCGCAGAAATGATTGCGTCAAAGAAAGCTTTTAACTGAGGATGAGAATGGGAGTTATTGGCCGTCAAAAACTTTTCGAACTCACTTTGGGCTTCACCATCATACTTTGGTGAGTAGATTGAAACCTTTTCGGTTTCCATTATGAGTGCCAACTTTCCCATTATACTTGTTCGAGGTGCAAATATAAGCAGATAATTCTAAAGCACCAAGAAAAATTCACTTTTTTGTTAAGTCCCGTTTCTATGCGGAGGTTACCCAATGATTCCACTCACTAGAAAATCTTGAAAAAATTATATAAAGTGTTACTCGACATAATAAAGTTTACTTTATTGATAAATTGACAATTTATTTGCATTACTAAATAAATTGTCATACATTTGTCCCGGGGGGGTTGATATGGCGATATCCAAGCCCCTTTTTGCATTGAGCCATAGCCGAACCCCTTTTGTTTTGACAAATACTTTTGGTTATGATCGCTCTTCCCTCCATCGCCTTCGGCGGCTTCTCCGGATCAGCAAAGGGTGTTACGGCACGTTATCAGGACGGACGTAGCATCCTTTCGCTGAAAGCCTATCCTACCGGCGAAGCCACCATCACCCAGCTCGCAAGAAGGACCTCCCTGAAAAAGATTACCAAATCTCTCCGACGTACAGCGATCTGATTGGGACCGCCTGGCTGAGCACGTCAGTGGCGCTTCCATTTTTGGACAGAAAGCTAAACTCCCCGGCATTCATGAGCTTCTTGTTATGTTTCCTGCAAGTGGCGCCCCGCCGACAGCCTGGTCTTTGTCGCCGGGGGGATAACTCCGGCCGAAGGCCGACCGCGTTTCTCCTGACTTGACGGCCAAGGAGGAGATACGCAAAACATCAGAAATACTTGCCGATAACGGCAAAAATGAGTATATTTGCAGTGGTGAGAGGACTAATTCTTGCCGATAATAAGAAAGACCCAATACAGATGGAGTTTATATCAGTAAGTGAATTTGCAAAGAAGCACGGTCTGCCGGAACGAACCGTACGCAACTGGTGCGCAGCCGGGAAGATTCCCGGGGCGTTTCTCATCGGCAAGACCTGGAGCCTGCCGGCCGATGCCGAACTCCCCACACGTGGCGGAGGTAAAAAGAAACCTTCTCCCCTTCTCAAGCGACTCAGAGAAGAAAAAGAAGGTAAAAGAAGCGGCGGAATCTATCACCGCACTCAGATTGACCTGACCTATAACTCCAACCACATCGAGGGCAGCAGGCTCACCCATGAGCAGACCAGATACATCTTCGAGACCAACACGATTGGCATAACGGAAGACAGCATCAATGTGGACGACATTGTGGAGACCACCAACCACTTCCGCTGCATTGACTACATCATTGACCACGCCGAAGACCGTCTTTCGGAAGCCATCATCAAGGAACTCCACAGGCTCCTAAAGATCGGCACTTCAGACGGTCGGAAGGATTGGTTCAATGTGGGCGACTACAAACGTCTGCCTAACGAAGTGGGCGGTAACGAAACCTGCCCTCCCGAACAAGTCCACGCAAAGATGGGTGCCCTGCTCAAGGCCTACAACGGCAAGAAACAAAAATCCTTGGAAGACATCATTGATCTCCACAGCCAATTTGAACGCATTCATCCATTCCAGGACGGGAATGGCCGTGTGGGACGCCTGGTGATGTTCAAGGAGTGCTTAGCCAACCGCTTTGTCCCCTTCATTATCACCGAAGAACTCAAACTCTTCTACTACCGCGGCCTCCGCGAATGGGGCCACATTAACGGCTATCTCTCGGACACCTGTCTTGCCGCTCAGGACCAGTACATGGCGCTGTTGGACTACTTCAAGATTAAGTATTGAGAGCCGGGGCTGGGCCGGATATGACACGGATCAAAGTGTTATCCCCAGTTGAAGATGAGGACGGAAACTGCGGCCTACTTCTCAATTTTAGGTTTTGCGCCAAACAATCCGCTGCGATATGATTTCTGAAAAGAGCTTATCTTATTAAGCCTCCTGAACTCAGTTAGCGGATATAACCTTGTATTACCCGATTCGTCTTTTTCAGTAAATAGCACCGAATCCTTTCTCAACAAGCCATCATCATCCTATCATACTCTTCCTGAGCCCTCCGGCGCTCCCCACCCCAACGCCTCCCACTTCCCATCATTACACTGGCCTCGGCCGCGACATCGGAATGAAGGACTGCACTTAACTGTGCAACTCCCTGCTCAGTAAATGCATACGGACACCGCCTTGCGCCCATTTTCAATGCTTCAATCTCTTCCTTTGAATAGATATTGGAGGTCACAATTTGTGACTTCCAATTCTCAAACTCTGCCTTAGTAAACTGAAACATAAAACGATCAGGGAACCGTTTTACATTTCTTTTAACCGCTTGATTAAGAGCCTTTGTCGTTACTTGATACTGAATAGCCAAATCTCTATCCAACATCACCTGAACTCCGCGAATCAGATGATAGCAGCGGATTAAATGTACCCCCTGTATCACTATCAAATGTACCGGGTATATCAGGAACAAATGTACCGCCCATAGCGGAAACAAATGTACCGGGCGTATCACTTTGAAATGTACCACCCATA